>Ga0326727_10000251_pt1 | contig 226862 bp, 185 predicted proteins | sample MB2enrmetagenome_FD_207643 | JGI IMG/M metagenome (GOLD analysis project Ga0326727, IMG submission 207643) | Lab enriched peat soil microbial communities from McLean, Ithaca, NY, United States - MB29MY | ecosystem: Environmental > Terrestrial > Soil > Wetlands > Peat | place: USA: New York...
GCCTCGACGGACCCTCTGTCAGGACCAAGCACCTGCCCGAGGGCGAGCTACAACTCGAAGCTCAAGACGTTCCTGGAGACCGCAGAGTTTCCGGAAAACGAGCCGCAGAGTTTCCGGAACGCACATACCCGACACCACGCATTCGAGAACATCTTGGTCGGTGGCGCCGATGTTGAGGGTAGGCGGGGCAACACTGTTCAGGCCCGAATGCACCTCCGTGTTGTTGAGCAGAGTGACGGTAGGTTGCGGCATACCGTTGAGCGAGCAGTCAGCTTTCATCGACCAATAGGTGTCGTGACCGAGCCACGCCAGAGCGGCGCCCGTTCGTCCGATCTGCAAGCCACGAAAATCGACCCCGATGCGCCTGACGGGCCGGTCCTTCGACGGGATCTCCCGGTAGAGGACGAGAATCGGGTACGGGCCCCCTTCGTGGTGGAAGCTCGCTGACACCTGCTCTGGCGGGGCGAGAAGCGCGTCCTCCTTGTTGGGCTTGAAACCGTTTCCGCCCATGGTGACGTGCAAGTCCGACCTAGCGAGCAGTCCCTTCGCTGAGACCGCTCCGTACTGGCCAACGGTGAGACCGATCGCGCCGTCAAGAGAACGAGCCTCGCCCTCGACCAGCACCCAAAAGGAGTAGCCGTAGAAGATCTGCTCCGCGTAATAGCGCGCGCCCTCAGGTGGCGGCTGGACCATGGGCGTAGCGTCGTTGAGTTGAACCACGCTCGCGATCTCGACGGCGCGGTAGAACGCGTAGGTCTTTGAACTCGCGTAGCCACCCGATACGCCGATCGGGATCTTCCATGCGTGCGCGTTGGCTTTCAGCTCCTTCACGTCAGTGACCACCTTTCGCTCGCTGTAGAACACGCCGCGGGGCTGTAAGAGGGGCTGTCCCGCCTGAGGGAAAAGGGAGCCCACGCTGTTCACCAGCGGCACGAAGTTCTCGTCGAGCGGCACGCCAAGCCAGTCCGGGGGTCGAAGATCCTCAGGTGCGTCTGCGGTAATCGCGACGGCTGCCATCGGTCCCTGATACTGCGACGGCGCAGGCGAAAGCGGTGCCACCGGCGCCGGAGGTGCGTCCGCGAGCGCGCATCCTGTTACGAGAATCAGTGCGGCTACGAACGCCCGCGAACCCACCTTGCCCATCCGGCACCCCCGACGCTGACGCGCCAACCTGCAAGGCTACCCGACCCACGTCCCACTCGTACACTACCGGCCCGCCCCCTGCTGACCCCTCGCCGGCCGCCGAGATCCGGCCCCGACGGGCGTCCAGGTTTTCGGGACGCTACGATGCCCCGATGGCCAGCCCGCGCCGCGAGCAACTCGACGACGAGCCCCTCGGCTCCGATGGGCGAGCTGCGCTCGACGAGTGCGTCCTGGACTGGCTCGGCACGCTCAGACCCACGCACACGACCTTCGGCTACCTGTTTGCCGCACTGTCCCCGTACTCGACTTCCATCTCCGGCGCACTTCGCGACCGAATCGCCGTCTACTTGGAGAACGACGCGGAGAGCCGGCGCGAGGTTCGCGCCTCGCTCAAACGGCTTCGCGCGGCCGGCCTCGTCGCACGTCAGGGCAGACGGTACGCCCTCACGAGAGAGGGCGAGCGCCACCTGCGCGGGCTTTGGGCATCGCGGCCCGGGCAGACGTGCGGTCGAACAACCTGCGGCTCGGAGGTGTCCCCCAAGCAGATCAAACGCCTCGACGCCCGCGGCGGCTTCATCGGTGCGGACGGCAAGTTGAACATGAGCGGGCGGATCGAGTAGCCGACAGCGGCGTGCGCCGCGGAGAACCGCTTCACCGCGCGACCCTCTTGTCGCGGACGATCCACGGAAGCATGCGCGCGATGTTGCGCGCGTCGTCGATGCCCCGGTGGTGCGTACCTTCGAGCGGCAGGCCGCAGAGCTTGAGCGCCTGCGCCATGCCGAGCTTTTTCTTGAGCCCCTGCACTTCGGAGAACGTCGTCTTCAGGTTCACGTGCTCGGGCATGTTGTTCGGGATGCCGTGCAGCGTGCAGTCCCGTTCGAGCTGGATGCGGTCGTAGCGGCCCCACGAGCAGAAGAGCAGCGGGTGGCGGTGGTCGATGAGCTTCGCGCGCAGCTCCGCGAACGCCTCGGGGAACAGCGGCGCGCCATCGACCATCGCCTGCGTGATGCCCGTGAGCCTCGTGCAGAACGGCAGCAGCTTCGGGTGCCGGACGGGCCGTACGAACGACTGGAACTCGCCGACTGGCTCCAGCGTGCGCGAGTCCATGAGCACCGCGCCGATCTCGATGGTCTCCATCTCTTCGGGCGGCAGCGAGCCGTCGTCGCTGGTCGTCGCTTCGAGGTCGATCACGAGGTAGAAGCGCACATCGGCGGTCATGGCGACGACCTCCGCGCTTCACGTCGCCGCGCGTTTCGCCGGAGCTTCTGCTCGGCAGCCCGATCGCGTCGCCAGTTGTGGGCGAAGGCGGGCCACTTCGCCATGTTCCACCCCGCCCTCTCGGCACCGGCACGCGTCGGCATCCACAGGCGGCCGACGAGGCGTACGAGCCCTTGTTCACGGAGGCGCGCGAGCACGCGTCGGACGCGATCTCGTCGAGCGTCGCGCGAGGCTCTCGTCTCTGGAAAGCCGCCCCAGTCGAGGACGAAGAATTCCCCGGAGCCGTCGCGGGCATCGGAGTGCTCGCCGTCGAGGCCGTCCGCCAGGTAGCTCAACGTCGCCGGGCCGTAGAGCGCGACAGCGTCGAGCACCTGGTCGTCCTCCGCGAAGACCACCTCATCGGGCGTGAGGTCTCGACGGCTCGCGAGGAAGCGGTCGCGGTACGGATCGAGCTTCGCGGCGCCCTTCGGCTTCTTCGGTGGGGGCATCCCGCAGGCTCGCAGGAGCCCGGCGCTGAGCTGGAACGCTTCTCCCACGGGCTTCGTCTTCTCGGCGCGGTTCGTCTGCCTCTTTGCGGCCATCACCCCTCAGCCTCCTCGTCTCGCGTCTTATAGGTGACCACGGGTCGCAACGTCGCCAAGACGCGGCACGCGCCCGCCTCGACGAGATCGTCCACAACGCGGTCGATGCGCTTGTACGCATCGGGCGCTTCCTCGAAGAGCAGATCCTTGTCGTCGCAGATAACGATGCCGCCGAGCGGCGTGCGCCGGAGTTCGTCGGCGCGGAATCGATCGCGCATGCGAGCGCGGGCGTCGCTCCGCGTCCACTTGCGTCCGGCGCCGTGCGCGAGCGACCAGCCGCACGCCGCGCCGTCGCCCTGCGGTTCCACCAAGTAGGTGAGCGTTCCGCGCGAGCCGGGGACTGCGACGACACCAGCATCGTGCGGTGCGGCGCCCTTGCGGTGAAGCCAGCCGCCATCGCGTCCGGTGACAGCGTTGTGGCAGACGTCCACGACGGCGCGCAGCTCAGCGCCGGCCGCATTCGCCACGCGATGCGCGATGAGAGCGCGGTTCGCGGCCGCCCACGCCACGGCCTGATCGTGCTCGCGTAGGTATGCCCGTCCGGCGTCGCTCGACGCCTCCAGCCCGCCAGCGCCGTGCTCCGCGACGTGCGCGCGCAGGATTGATTCGCCGAGACGACGCGACCCGCTGTGCACGAGCAACAGGAGGCATCGCTCGTCGAGTCCGAGCGCCTCGACCCGTGCTCGGTCCTCGATCCGCTCGAACGCCTGCACCTCGGCGAAGTGGTTTCCCCCACCTATGGTCCCGAGCGACTCGATGTAGGACGCTTGCGCGACGCCGCGCCCGCGAAGCCACTCCCCCGCGTCGCCATCCCAGGCTCCCTCAAGCCCGCGCAGACGCTTCGCGAGCTTGTCAGGCTTTGCGCGCTGCGCGAGGAGATCGGTCGCGAAGAGCGCCATCCCGCAGCCGATGTCACTGCCGACCAGAAAGGGGTACACGACGCCGTCGGTCATCACGGCCGCGCCGACCGGATGGCCCTTGCCGGGGTGCAGGTCGGGCATGCCCACGGCCCATCGCACGCCCGGGAGCGCGCTCGTCGCGCGGAGCTGGCGCTCGGCCTCACCTTCGACCCAGCTCGTCCGCGAAGCCACGATCCGCGTGCGCGCGTCGAGGACGATCACGGCTCCCTCAGACCGAGTCGGCGGATCTCGCGCGTGCCTAGCTGACGCTTCGAGGCGGCACAGCGACCCGAGGCCCAGAGGGGATCCTCACGCATGGCGCGCGTCAGAGCCGCCCTCGCCGCGCCGTCGGCGCCCGTCGCCGGAATCGGTGCCACGGTGACCTCGTACCAAACGCCGTCGATGCGCCGCAGCTCACGGTCGTTGCCGAGGACGCGTCGATCGGGGTCCGGGGCGACGGCCTTCTGCTTGCGAAGGGGCGGAGCAAGGCGGAGTAGCCCGGTGCGCGGGCACACGTAGAACTTCCAGGAGGACCCGCGGCTGACGAGCGGCCCTTTGGGACCCCACCAGCCGAGGTCATTCTCCACGAGGACGTTCCGGTCCTGGACCCGCACGTGCTCGTGGACGTAGTCGCGCAGATGGTCGAGCACGTGCTTCTGCACGGCGCTGTCGCACGACAGGCTCGCGGCGATCTCCGAGCGCACCTTGTTCCACGGACGCCCGACGTTCGATCGCAGGAAGCGGGCAAGCGGTTGGAGGTTCTCGTTGAGGTACTTGCTCTGGTAACGGCCGCCCATGCTTTCGATGAGCGGCGCCTCGTCGAGACTCGGCCACGCGTCACGGAGCCGGGCGCGGGGGTACGTCCCGGGCCCTCCGCTCCGCGGGCGCTCGACGATCACCTTCGACATGTCGCTACGCATGACACTCCTCCCTGGCTCCCCGCGCGATGCGCGCAGAGGCGTGTGAGTGAAACCTTCGAACGGTGCGACGGACGCACCGGCCTCCTCGCGAACGCGCACCACCGCCTGCGACTCGTACTCTCCCGCGCACGCCTCGCGTGCTGCCGTAGGAGAGCCGGCCGAATGTCAGGTTTGGTGGAGGAACATCGTTGGAGAGGGCGCGGGAACTATGCGCCGCCAGGGCCCCTCGCGCAAGGCGACCGTCGCGTGGGTCGGCCTGAGCGCTCTAGCGGGCACCCCGACGGGGCATCCCTGATCCGCGATTGCGGCGAGCGCGAGGCGTCCATTCAGTTCCAGTGCCACGACCCGTGACTCGCTTGAACTGCTCGGTCAGACGTCCGACCGCTGCCCGGTCGCGAGGCGTAAGTTTGTACCAGAGATCCAGCAGATCACTCGCGATGCGCGATTCGTCCTGCTTCGTGAGGACGTCACGAAGACGATCCCGGTAGAGCGCTGTGAGGATGCCTTCGTACTCCTTGCGGGCGTCTGTGCCCGCGGGCCAGGTCGAGCCGGTTGTGTCCGTCGATCGCTTGCCGCCGAAGGTCGGCTCCAGTACCGCATGGACCATCGTCCAGAACGCTTCGACGTCCCGATCGCCGAGGCGCACGCCGAGCTTCGGAGGCAGCTTCGTGAAGACGAAGCGCAGCTCCTCCTCGGCCTCCGCGCGACAGCGGGCATCCTCGCCTCGCACGGCCTCCTCTGCTCGTGCAAGGGCGCTACGGGAGCCGCGGACAGCCTCGGCGAGGGGACCGTGCGCGATGCGAGTAGCCTCGCCCGCATAGTGCTCCGCGAGGCTGAGCCCCAGACGCGTCGCGAACAGCCCGCGGTAGTGGGCACGCAGGGCGATCCGTAGCGCGACCTCGACGTCATCGCGCCTGCGCGCGCTCGCGGGGGAGTCCTTCGACGCGGTCGCCATCCGAGATACCTAGCTCACGCCGGCATGGGCGGCACGGATCCACACGACCGAGCCGCCGCGCGTCGCGACGTGGAATGTTCGACCGACGATGCGCGGCCGGAGCGACTTCCAGACGCGAGTCGCGTGCTCCCACGATCTCGTGAGGGTCTCCGGCGCCACGTCCGGGAAGCACGCCCCCCACGTGGTGCTCGCCGAGCGGTAGCCAGCCGACGGCACGGCGACCGTCGCATTGACGATCTCGCCGTCGTCGGTCACGAGGTCCAGGCGTACGCGCGTTAGGGCCGGCTTCCCCCACTGCTCGGGGAAGTAATCGAGCCGGACGGACCGGACCGTGGCGCGCGGAGCACTCTCCTCATGGATGCGGCGCGCGTTCGCGACCGTGAGGGCAACGTAGGTCACGGCGTTCGCGCCCTTCTCCTCGGCGATCTTCCTCGACGTCCGATATAGCTCTCGCTCGATCGCTTCGTCGTCGGCCCCTTCACGGAGCATGCGCAAGCATAGCGCCATGTCCCTGGCCGAACGCGAGTAGTCTGCCCCCTGCCCTCGTGTACGTCCTCGCGGGTAAGGGCCCGGGCCCCTCGCCAGCGCCTCCACGAGCCACGCCGGGGCCGCCGCAAGCTGCCGCGTGAAAGGCGACCGCCGCCAGCGGTACGACCGCCCCGACGCGTGCCGGGACGGGGGCAGAATCACGTAGCCACCGACGGCGCGCGTGTCGATGCCCTGCCCGAGGCGATGGCTCGTGGTCCGCGCCGGACGGTCGAGCGCGAAGTACAGGTGCCCGCCGCGTCCCGTTGAGGCTTCGACGGTGCGAGGCAGAGGGCCGTGTTCCCGGATGAGAGCGGCGAGAGAGCGAGCCCCTTCGTCGCCGTCCACGTCGACCACTAGGAGCGCGGACGTGTCGAGCGCGATGTTCGCGTCGGGCCACAGCGACCACCAGTGCCGGAGGCGCTCCGGGTCGTTGCTCGCGGCATGGAGGCCCCCGTGGTTCCGAGGGTGCTTGCCGGGCCGCTTGCATTCGGAACCGCGAGGACACGTGCACGTCCCGTCGGCGCGCGGCTCGTAGAGCGGGAAGACGGGCCAGCCGAGGCGCGCGTAGGCGAGGGCGCGATCGAGCCGGCTCACGATGCCTCGTTAGCGGTGAATGGCGCGGCGATGGGGGGAGGCCCTTGCGCGAGCGCGTGCGCGCGGTGCGCCTCAACGGACCCCATCCACGGGCCGTACTTCTCGCCCTCGCCCTCACGCCGCAGACGTACGAGATACGACTTCTCCGCGCCGCATTCGGCACAGCAGACTTCCTCCTTGCCGAGCGCCATGAAGCCCTTGCTGGCTTGTAGTGGGCGGCGCCCGTCCAGCTCCTCGTACACGCGAGCGTAGACTTCGGGCGCGACGTACACGCCGGGCTTGATGATGTCCTTCGTCATGTACTTGATCACCTCGGTCACGATGCCCCCGCCCTCATCCACCTTGCCGTTCTTCACCGGGTCGGTGCGGACCCTCAGCCATTCGAGCGCGTCACGCTGGGCGAGCGATCCCCGCTCCGCAGCGAACCCCACGCGCACGAGCGCTTCGCGCCACCATTCAGTGAGCCGGTCGTCCTCGCGCTTGTGCGGCAGGAACGGGCCGAAGAACCAGACGTGCATGTGCGGATGGCCCTGGCCGTCGCCGGGGAAGCCAGGGCGCCCGCCGATCGTCCACTCCGCGTGCCGCAACCACTCGGCGCGGTCCTCCCCGCGCTCGCGGAGGTACTGGTTCACGCGTTTCAGGAAGTAGGGCCACGCGGCGAGGACATACCGGATGCGCGTGCGAACGTCGTGCTCGGCGAGGTGCGGAACCGTCAGCGTGAGCAGCTTCTCCGAGTAGTGCCCGCCGACACGCTTCGGATAGAGCAGGCCGTGCAGGCGCGCCTTGTCGAGCACCGCCTTACGAGCCCGCGCGAACTGGTGGCGACGCTGCGAGGCGATCTTGCCGCGGCACGAGACGCATACGATGCCGATGCGGCAGCGAGTGCCGTGCTCCGCGACGAGGCCACACGCGGTGCACACGATCTGGAGCTGCGTCCGCTCCTCGCAGCCACGGACCGAGTCGAACCGTTCGCGCTGGCCCTTCGCTCGCGAGAAGTGCCAGGTCGCCTTGTGGGCCGCGTACCTCTCGCTGTACCCGCCGAGACGGGCGGCGCTGCGCTTGCGTCGGGCTGCTCGCTCGTGCCCACGCGCCTTGCGCTCACGATGCTCGGCGGTCTCTCGCTCGACGCCAGCCAGCCAGACGACGCGCGCCGGGTGGTCGACGACGCGAGCAGGAGGCTTGGGGTCATCGTCGTGGTCGTCGCGGTAGTCGTCGTCGAAGTCGTCGCCGTCGTTGACGGGTAGCGCGTCCGCGATCAGGTCTAGCCACGCCTGCTCGTCGTCGCGCTCCCACATGACCTCGTGCTCTGCGGTCGTGTGGATCGTCGGGAAACCGCAGTGCTCGCAGTCGGCCCAGGAGAACGAGGCTGCGGCGGTCACGCGCATCCTCGCAGGGTCTGGGTACCGGATTCGTCAGGGTTTCCGCATAGGTGGCGAGTTATCTCCCCGGTATCAAGAGAAGAGCGGGGCCCTCGGAACACCACCGAGGGGGGCCCACCACCCACGCGGCTCACGACCGCGCCTCCCGCGCGAGTGTCCGGGCGAGCGTCGACCGCGGGACGCCGAGCAATCGTTCCACTGCGCGGAGGGACCGCCCCTCGGCTCGCATGGCGCGGGCGCTCTCAACCTGCGCCGGACTCATGGCGGGAGGACGACCCCAGCGCCCGCCGCCGGCTTCGTATCTCGCGCGCTGCTTGGCCAACCGCGCTCTCTGCGACCCCTCTATCTGCTCAACGCAGTGGTCGAGCATCCGCGCGTAGGCCCGCGCATCACGGCGCGCGGGGAACGCCTCTTGGGCGAGCCACAGACGGAAAGCCTCGTCGAGTGCACCGCGAAGCTGATCGCGCGCCTTCGCTCTCACGGCTGCCCCCATCGCGCGGCCAGGGCGCGCGCCAACTCGGTCACGGCGGCCCACTGTCCGGCGCGCGTCGCCTCGCGCAGCGCGTACGCGAGCGTCACTTCGACACCCTGACTTGGCGGTTCGGCCTCGACCGGTGCTGCCTCGTCAGGATTAAAAGTCCGCAGCTCTACCGACTGAGCTATAGGCCCGTTTGGTACGTCTTTACGTGAACCTGGGGTCGTTGTCTCCTGCTTGCCGCCGTGTTCGCGCGGCGAACTCGGGGATCGCCACGTCGAGGGGGATGAGCGACCCGAGGCTGGCTTCTACCACGCTGCGCGCACGGCGCCGGTAGCGCCGTCATGATGATCAACCGCCACGTGTCTTGTGGGCCGTCTTGGTCTTCAGAGGTCGTCGGCGCACCCTCACGCCAAGGCTTGGAAGTCCGCAGCTCTACCAACTGAGCTATAGACCAGACGACGCTCGCGACTACTGGCAGCTGCGCGGCGGTTGGGAAGTCTCTCGCCATCGTGGCCCCGCCATTGCATCCGAGGCTTCGTCGAAGGTTCGACATGCGCACCACCTCCCGCCTCCCCACCCTTCTCCTCCTCGCCTGCCCTCTCCTGGCCGCGGGTCAGGCCGCGTGTGCCGAGACCGACCAGGAGAACCAGGTGGTCTTCCCTTCGGGAGCCCCACGGGTCCCTCCCGCGCCTCCCGCGCCCGGCTTGACGGCGGGCTGCAGCGACGACGGGCCGACGCTCGGCCGGCTGCTCGGCCGTGTGTATCCCATCCCCGTCGAGACGCGCTCATTGCCCGACTTCCGGACTCTGTCCCAGGTCGGGACACTTTGCCTCGATCGCCTGGACATCTCCGAGCGCCGCGGCCAGCCCGGCTTCCCCGGTATCGTGAACCGCACGGAGTGGTTCGCCGTCGACCTGCAGGGGGCGTTTCTCGTGAACACCCCGGGCACGTACTCGTTCCGGCTCACGTCGGACGACGGGTCCAGGCTCTACGTCGACAACCGCCTCGTGATCAGCAACGACGGCTACCACACCACGCGCACCGCCGAGGGCGTTGCCAGTCTCGCCGCAGGTCCCCACACCATCGAGGTGGGGTACTGGCAGGGTCCCGGGCCGCTGGCGCTCGTCCTCGAGGTCGCACCGGCGGGCGGCTCGTACACAATCTTCCGCGTGGACCAGCCGCTGCTGGGAGCCACGCTTGCGCCCTGAGCGCATCTTGTTCCATCCTCGTGGCGAGCTGCGCGGGGGCGGACGTGCAGGCCAGTCGTTCGAGGTGACCCCGTCGCGCAGCTCCGAGAGGTGACGACGATGGCGCTGGTGGCTTGCCCCGAGTGCAAGAAGGAAGTCTCCGACAGGGCGCCGACGTGTCCGCACTGCGGGCTCCCGCTGAAGGCCCCCGCGAGCAGCCCGGCTGTACGCGGTCCGTCGGCGGGAACCGTCGTGGTGATGCTGGCGGTGGTGATGGTGTCGGCCCTCGGCGGTGCGCTGGCCTCCTCGATGCTGCGGCGAGGCGACGAGCGGAGCGCCGACAGCTACTCCCGGGTCGAGCAGTACCGCGCCGAGCAGGACGCCGACGGCACGCACGACGAGCACGTGCGGCAGCGCTTCTACCGCCTCTACGAGTCGCACCCGAAGAACGCGATGTACATCTACCTCTGGGCGCGCTGCGTGGACGAGCCGGCCAAGCAGCTCGAGCTCGCCAACCAGGGCCTCCAGGCAGACCCGAACTTCTCGTGGAACTACAACATGGCGTCGCGGGCGCTGGCGCGGCTCGGTCGCGTGCCCGAGGCGTACGACCAGGCCGTGAAGGGCGCCGCGCTGGATCCGGGCAACCTGGAGCTGGCCAAGAAGAAGGCGGCGCTGAAGCTCATGATCGATCACAAGCTCGTCGAGCAGGCCAAGCCGGCGCCGAGCGCGTACACGACCTACGGCAGCAAGGAGAACTTCGACAGGGGCGCGGTGCGCTACGCGGGCCTGTTCCACTCCGTGATCCGCTCGCCTGACGCCGCCGACCTCCAGGCCATCGAGACGACGCGGATGCCCGACTTCAGGAATCCCATCGGCGAAGCCGTGCGTGGCTTCCAGGTGTGCGCCAACCCCTTCGCGGACATGTGCGTCCGCGTCTACGTCCCGCGCGACGATCGCTTCAACACCGCCTGGCAGCGCTCGACCACCGACGTCGGTACGCTCAAGGAGCACCAGCTCGTGACGGTGGCTGGCGCGGTCGTCACGACCAGCAAGGGCGAGAACATCCTGCTCGCCGACGCCGTGACGGTGGAGCCCGCAGCGGAGCCTCGCTAGCGATGTCCAGACTGGTCATCGTCCTGCCGGTCGGCCGCCGCGCCGTGGGGCGCGCGGTGCTGCTCGGCGACGAGGGGAAGCCTCGCTTCGGACCGATCCAGGTGCTGGGCACCGCGAACGACGCCATGGCCGCCCGCCACGGCAATCCGGAGCGCGACTGGCGCAAGCCCTTCGGAGACCCACCGACGGGGGGGTACGTCGTGGCCGGCGCGCTTCCTCCTGGCGGCTCGCGACGCGTGAAGAAGGGGCGCGCGTCATCGAGCACGGGCCTGCTCGGGGCGCTCGTGCTCGCGCCGGCGAGCGGCGACGCCCTCGCGGCGCTGCGCGCGGGACGCACGCGCTTTCTCCTGCACGGGGGGCCCCTGGACACCGAGGGCCGCCTGCGAGCGACCTTCGGGGGACTCCGTGTCTCGGACGACGATCTCATCGCGCTCTTCCACGCGATCAACGCCGCCAACGCCGAGAGAGATCCGCTCACGTCGGTCGAGATCGCCGAGCTCTCCGCGCCGGGGTGGCTGCAGGAAAGCGCGGCGCCGACGCCCTCCCGCGAGCGCCGGCGACCTGCGCCTCCACCCACCATCGTTCCCCGCGGCGCGCTCGCCGCGCTCGGGTTCGAGCCGGCGGGTCACGATGTCAAGAAGCGTCGCGCTGCGAGCCACGGCCGGCGTGACTTCGTCGGCCTGGCGGTGCTGGTCCTCGCTGCGCTGGCGGCGGCCTGCGGCGGCAAGATCGACTACGAGAGCGAGGAAGACGCCGCAGAAGGCGACGATGGCGGTGGTCCGGAGGGTGGTTACGACGCGGGGGTCGACGCGCGTTCCGACACTGGCCGCGGCGCGCTCGACGCGGGCGAGGACGACAGCGGCGAAGCTGGACCCAGGGACGGAGGGCCGCAGGAGGGTGGTCTCGAGGGAGGCGGTCCCCGGGATGGTGGCAGCGGCACAGGGGGTGGTACGGCGGGCGGGGACACGGGAGGCGACACGGGAGCTGGCACTGGCGGAGGAACCGGAGGAACCGGAGGGACGGGAGGAACCGGGACAGGCGTGCCGGGGACGGGGGACGGAACAGGGACGGGCACTCCCGGGACCGGCGATGGAACCGGGACCGGGACGGGCGACGGAACCGGCACGGGCACCGGCGACGGTACGGGGACCGGCGATGGCACCGGCACCGGGACGGGCGACGGAACGGGCACGGGCACCGGCGACGGGACCGGCACGGGCACGGGCGATGGCACCGGCACGGGTACGGGCGATGGTACGGGCACGGGCACCGGCGACGGGACCGGCACCGGGACGGGAGACGGCACCGGCACGGGCGACGGCGAGAACATCCGCCACCGCAGGAAGCACCGGAACAAGCGGCAGTGAGAGGGCATGCGTAGCCTGCTGGACGACGCGGCGGAGGCCCTGCGTGCTGGCGCTCCCGTCTTCACCCGACGAAACCTGTTCCATGCGTGCCGACGCACGCGTGCGGATGGCGCCGCGGTCACGGAGGTGACCTTCGAGAGGGCGCTGCGCAGGCGTCTCGCGCGCGGGCCGCTGCCCGGTCTCCTGCCCGTCACCCCTTCCAGAGGCTCGAACCGCAGTCGCTCACCGCGGCGTCCGTTCCCCGACGCCATACTCCTCGTCGATCGCCCCGCGGTCGCCGATCTCCTCGCCCGACTGGCGACCCTCGCCTCCCCTGCGCTCGCGATCGTATGCATCGACGGCTCGCCTGCGCCCCTCATCGAGGCCCTGCGCCGCGGCTTCCGTGCGGGACGTCGCGCGCCGGTGCTCTACGTCCACGACGCCGCCACCGTGGTCTACCCCTTCACGCTGGAGCCGCTCGCCACCGCCGTGCGCGAGGGCGCCTCCGGACCCCAGGTCTACCGCGACCTCGGGCTCCCGCCGCTCGGCGCCGCCGCCCGCCGCTTCGCCGATCCCACGCTGCCCGCCGACGAGCTCGTCTTCGAGCTCGAGGCCGTCCCGCCCGCGACGCTCCTGCGCTACTGCACCCGCACGCTGCGGAGGCCGTCCTGATCACGCGTCGTGGCGGTCGCCGAAGAGCACGGTCGTGTTGATCCGACGGTTCTCGTAGCCGCTCCGGAAGCGCAGCGCCGGGGTGGTGTGGAAGAGATCGGAGTGGAAGATCACGGCGCGGTTGTAGCGGTAGGGGATCTGCGTCGCGCGCGCGCCACGCGCGGCGAGCAGCGTGCGGATCTTGTCGGAGTTCCGGTTGTAGGAGGGGAAGTCCCAGTCCTCCGGGGCCTCGACGTCGTAGAGCACCAGCCCGCCCGAACCCGGCTCCAGGTTCGCCTCGTCGGGCGTGATCCAGAAGTTGACGTTCACCGCAGCGAAATCGGCGTGCGGCGGCAGGCACGGCTGCGTCGTCGCGTACTTGTAGCCCCACAGCTGCGTGACCGGGTGACGCATGCCGATGACGCGCGGAAACGCGGCGCGCAGCTCCTCGGCGATCTGGATGAGCAGAGGGCAGTTGAACCCATCGCGGAAGAAGGACCCGAGGCGACCGTGGTCGTAGCGGTTGGTCGACCATATGGTCGACTCGAGGCAGAAGAGCCGCAGGCTCTCGATGGCGTCGCGGGAGAGGAAGTCGTCCACCACCACCACGCTGGGCCGCCCGTCGAGGTACTGCTGCTCCACCGAGGCCGCGTCCCACGAGGCAGAGAGGGCGCGCTCCACCCGCGGTGTCGCGCGCACGTACAGGAGCCGGTTGTAGACGTGACCGACCGTGTCGCGGGCGACCCCCACGAGGGGTACACGCGCGTCTTCGCCGAGGGGCCGGAGTGTGTCGAGCAGGGCCTCGTACCGGTCGATGATGGGCGCCGTCTCGTCCGCGAGGATGCCGCGATCCCGCAGGTACGCGAGCTGTTCGATGTCGTGGGCCAGCTTGGAGGGCGTGAGGATCGGGCTCCAGGGGACCGACGCCGGGAGCCGGGGGTCACGCGCACGCCGGACCGGGTACCAGCGCGTGCCCCGGCAGAGCGCTGCGTACCGGGCTGCCTCCTCGCCGGCGAGCTTCAGGTCGCCCGAGCGCATCGCGGCGGTGATGCGAGCGTCGAGGGCGCGTGGGCTGTCGGAGGGGGGTGCAGCGGCAGCAGCCTCGCGTGCACGCGCGAGGGCCGCGTCGTTGCGCGCCCAGTACCTGCGGGCGGAGGCTGCGTTGGCCGCGCCGTAACGGTGTAGCCCTGCGAGCAGCGCGACCTCGTCCTCGTCGAGGTCCGGGTGCCACAGATCGAGCACCAGCACGACCCGGCGGCGGTCGCTGTCGTTCCAGACCTCGTGCTCGAAGCTGTCGTCGAGCACGAGGCAGCGCCCTTCCTCCCAGCGGCGGGTCACGCCCCCGACGCGGATCCCGCAGGCGTCGGGCACCTCGAGGCCGAGGTGGCACCGCAGCCGGACGTTGGTCGGGCCCCGGTGCGGCGCGACGCGCGACCCGGGGTCGATGCACGAGAAATACATCAGGCCGGCGTGCGTCGTGAGCGTGCGGTGGTGCTCGAGGATCCAGCGCAGCGCGGGGCAGCGCGCGAGGTTCTCCTCGTTGCGACGGCCCATCTCCAGCAGGAACAGCACGCCCCACCGCCCCGTGCGGCCGATGTCCTCCGCCTCGTCCTGGAAGCGACCGGCGTCGAACGCCCTGGCCTCCGCGGCGATCTGCGGCGCGAGCCGCTCGAGGTCGGCGACGATCGGGAACGCGCGCGGATCGTGCCAGGGCTCGACCCGTAGCCCTGGATAGAACTGGAGCATGGGTCGCTCGGCGTTCGTGCGGAGCCCGGCGATGTACCGCGCGAAGCGCGGCGGCAGAGCGCGATCGTCCGCGTCCTGCGCGGGTGGCGGCGACGGAGAGAGGACTGCCGGTGCCGCCGGCTGGGGTGCGGGCAGCGCGTCGACCGCGTCGAGCTGGGTCCACACCCGCGGCAGTGATCCGCGCGCCGCTTCGATGGCGGCGCGGACGCGGCGGGCCGCCGCGTCGAGCTCGCGGTCGCAGGTCGTCCCGTCACGGAGCAGCAGCCTGGCCAGCTGCTGCCATCGCTCCAGTCGCAGCCGCTTGTCCCAGGCGACGCCCCACGCGTCGAACGCGGCCTGCGCGCGGTCGCCCAGACGCGCGGCCTCCTCCCCGCGACGGGCTGCGAGCGCCAGCAAGCCTGCCACCACGAGCGGCTCGCCCACTGGAGACGACAGCACGACAGAAGACAGAACGGCGTGCCCCGGCTCCCCTTCCCGCAGCAAACTCAGGTACGCCCGCCGCAGGGTGGTCTCCTCGTCGTCCGCCATCACCCGCGTGGCGCCATCGAACACGGGTGGCATCACCTCTACCCGATCACGCGCGGCAGCCAGGAGACGGCTGGCAGCCGCGAGGCAACGCCCCGGGCCTCCCCGCGGGAGGCAGACCTGCTCCACCAGGTTCGCGGCGTGGAGCACCATGAGCTCGCCCAGCTGGCGAGCGGTCAGGCGCAGAGCGGTCCCGCGCCAGCGCGTGGGAAGCGACGCGGGGAGGCCTGTGTTCCGGGCTTCCGCAGCAGCGAGCAGCGACGCCCGCCGGCACCCGCAGAAGGCGAAGATCAGGTCCTCGGCCTCGGCCCCCACCAGCTCGCGCACCCGCGCCCGGTCGGCACGGCGGAACAGGGAGAAGTCGTAGGCCTCCGTCGAGTACGCGCTGTGAAGGAGCCCGGCCAGCCGCACGAGCTCGGGCTGCCCCCAGCGCCCGAGCACCTCGTAGACCCCGAGCAGGTGCTGCTGCAGCGACCCGCGGGCGTGGCGGACCAGGTCGGCGCGGCGACGGACGAGCTCGCGGACCACCTCCCCGGCCCTGCCGTCCCCATCGAGCGAAGTCTCCAGCGTCGGCGCCACGATCGGGGGCCACGTTATTACATCTCGGCGCGCTAGACTCGCGCTCGGTCGCTCATGTCCTGCTGCCATGGCTACGCCCTGACCGACGGCAACGAGTCCGTCTTCTCCGTCGACGTCTCTGCCATCAGCTTCGGTCCCGGGGCCCTCTTCGAGGCGGGCGAGCAGCTCCGCGCGCTCGGCTGCCGGCGCGTCGCGCTCTTCACGGATCGCACGCTCGCCGCCCTCCCTCCCGTGCAGGATGCGCTCGCCTCCGTGCGCGCGGCCGGCCTGGACGTCGCCATCTACGACGAGGTCCACGTCGAGCCGACGGACGGCTCCTTTCGCGCGGGCGCCGCGTTCGCCCGCGATGGCGGCTTCGACGGGTACCTCTCGGTGGGCGGAGGCTCGGTCATCGACACCGCAAAGGCCGCTCTCCTCTACGCCACCTACCCGGCCGACCTCCTCACCTACGTCAACGCCCCCATCGGCGCTGCGCGCCCGGTCCCCGGTCCCCTGCCGCCTCACGTCGCCTGCCCCACGACGTGCGGGACCGGCAGCGAGTGCACGGGGATCGCCGTCTTCGACTACGTCGAGCTCGGGGCCAAGACCGCCATCGCCTCGCGCCGCCTCCGGCCTGCGCTTGCGCTCATCGACCCCACCGCGACCCGCACGCTGCCCGCGATGGTCGTCGCCGCGAGCGGCTTCGACGTGCTGTGCCACGCGCTGGAGTCGTACACGGCACGGCCTTTCACCGCGCGACCCCGGCCCGAGAGACCGGCGGTCCGCCCGATGAGCCAGGGTCGGAACCCCTGGAGCGACGTCGGCGCGATGGAAGCGCTCCGTCTCGCGGGGCAGTACCTCGTGCGCGCCGTACGCGACGCCTCGGACGCAGAGGCCCGCGAGGGTCTCTCCTGGGCCGCGACCCTCGCGGGGATCGCCTTCGGCAACGCCGGCGTGCACCTCCCGCACGCGATGAGCTACTCGGTCGCCGGGCTGGTGCGTGACTACCGCGCGCCGGGCTACCCGCCGGACGAGCCCATGGTGCCGCACGGCATCTCGGTGGTCGTGGGCGCACCGAGCGTCTTCCGTGCGACGGCGGCGACTTGCCCCGAGCGCCACCTCGCCGCCGCAGAGGCCCTGGGCGCCGACGTGCGCGGGACGGGCCCGCAAGACGCGGCCGAGGTGCTCGCGAGAACGCTGGTCGACGCGATGCGAGCGACGGGGGTCCCCCTCGGCATGGCGGGCGTGGGTTACGGCGAGGGGGACATCGACGCCCTCGCGCGGGGGGCGATCGTGCAGCGACGGCTCGTGGACAACGCGCCGATGGCCGTGGACGACGAGGGGATGCGGGCGCTGTTCCGCGGAGCGATGGTGTACTGACGGGAGGGAGGATCTGGAAACTCGTCTTCGCTTCGAGTGACCCTTGCTTCTTCGCGAGCGACTTCTCCTGGTTCCGTCGAAAAAGCGAGTTTCTCTGCAGTGAAAGCGACGATCTCCGTCGCAAAAGCGACGATCTCCGTCTTGAAAGCGACGATCTCCGTCTTGAAAGCGACGATCTCTGTCGTGAAAGTGACGATCTCCATCCTGAAAGCGACGATCTCTGTCGTGAAAGTGACGATCTCCATCTTGAAAGCGACGATGTCTGTCGCGAAAGTGGCGATCTCCATCTTGAAAGCGACGATCTCTGTCGTGAAAGTGGCGATCTCTGGCGAAAAAGCGACGATCTCTGTCGATCGAGCGAATTTCTCCGTCGTGATCGTCGCTGTGAACGCGATCATTTCGAAGGCGACGACTCAAAAAGGGGCGTTTTCGGGAGAAAAAGCGACTTTTCACCGCGAAAAAGCGACGAGCACGACAGAAGACTCCACTTTTTCCCGTCTCGGCGTCGGTCGAGGCACCTAGTACCTGACCACCAGCGTCAGCTCTCTCCCGGTCCACCCCCCCGTGCACACGAGCTGGGCGCCTCCGGCCACGAGCGTGCCGGGCCCGACCACGTACGCCGTCACCTGTCCCGTCGCCTGTGTGGCGCAAGGCGCGGTGTCGTTCGCGTCGCACGCGCCGAGCGTTTCCCCGTTCCACGTCGGCGCCCCCGTGGACGCCACGGACAGCGCGTACGACAGCGCCCCCGCGTCGGGCGCCTCGGTCAGCTGGCCGCTGCCCCCCGCGAAGGCGTAGACGACGCGGTCGTCCCACACGCTCTCGGCGTTCACCGCGAACGCGGGCTCGCGGGTCAGCGTCTCGATCCCGTCCGGGTAGGTCACCACCACCGTGCCCGCCAGGGCGTACACCGGGATCTCGGTCATGGCGGCCTGCGCCGTCACCGTGGCCCCGCCCTGCACGCTCGCGCCGCCCGCCCACGGGAACCACGTCCCCGGCGGCAGGTACACGCTGCGCGACGTCTCCCCGGCCACCTGCACCGGCGCGACGAGCACGCCCGGGCCCACCATCACCTCGTCGGCCACGGGCCAGGACGCGGCGTCGCCCGGGAACTCCTCGGCGAGCGGTCGCCAGATGGATATCCCCGTGTCGTGGGCGGCCTGCGCCAGCGAGCGCATGGTCGGCGCGAGCTCCATGTGAAGCTTCGCGTAGCGCACCCAGTGCGCCGTCGAGTCGTCGTCGCTCTCCCAGCTCCACTCGAGATCGGGCTGGGTGCCGTGGTGGGTGCGCATCACGGGCGACCAGGCCCCGAGCTCCGTCCAGCGGAAGAAGAGCTCCTTGGTGGAGTCCGGGTTGGTCGCGCTCTGGTAGCCGGCGATGTCGCTGCCGAACGTGGACACGCCGCTCAGCCCCACGCCGACCCCGATGGGGACCACGATGGGCATGCCGTCGTCGACCTCGAAGTCGGTGCGCTGATCGCCCGCCCAGAAGACGTCGGCCAGCGGGGCCGTCCCCAGCCAGCCCGAGCGCACGAAGGAGAGCCGCTCCACCCCGTCGGCCGCGATCGCCGCGTCGAGCGCCTGGCGCTGCGCCTGCTGCCAGAGCACCGGGTACGTGTTGTGCTGGTCGAGACCGCTGCCGCCCGTGAGCGTGGCGTCGGTCGGGAGCCACTCGCCGTAGTCGCCCATCCAGCCGTCGGCGCCGAGCGCCAGCGCCGCGGACATCTTGCCGACCGCCCAGGCCACGGCGGCCGGCTGGGTGAGGTCGACCATGGAGGCGGGGTTGAACTTCGCGTCGCTGAACGTGTAGGGCGCGGCGTTCTGGGCGATGAGGTACCCGTTGGGGGCCGTCTCCGGCCACGCCGCGCTGTCCTGCTCGACGAACGAATTGAAGTACACCAGCCACTTGAAGCCCTCGCCGTGCAGATCGGCCGCGACCTGCTCGAAGTCGGGGTAGAGCGTGCGATCGACGTCCCACTCTTCCTCGAGGGTGTAGTTGTTTCCGGTCCAGGAGCCCCCGCGCCAGTCCTCGGTCCAGATGACGCTGGATGGCGCGCCGACGCTGCGGAGCTTCTCGGCGACGCGACGGACGTTGGCCGAGCCGAAGATGGCGTCGTTCCAGGGCGCGAAGGCGAAGGCCGGCGGCACGCGGGGCCGGCCGAAGTGGGCCGTCGCCCGCGAGAGCGCGTCGTGGGGATCCGGGCCGTAGAAGAGGTTCACCGTGACCGGGAGCTCGAGCTCCATGCGGGCGACGTCGCTCTGCTCGGAGCACAGGGCGAAGGTCGAGCGGTGCACCGTGTCCGCGACCGCGACGTAACCCCGGCGCGCGAGGAACTCCGGCAGCGGCATGTAGGCAGAGTGCCGCCGGCCGACGAGATCCCAACCCGGCGTGGGATCGTCGGTGGTGAGATCCTTGCCGACCCCCTCTTCCTGCACCCAGATGGGGATGGTCTCGCCGCGTGCGTCGACGCCCCAGGTCTGCGCGCCGAAGCCGGCGAAGTGATCGTCGGCCGTGCAGCCGAAGCCCCACGAGATGCGGCGGCGCGCGGTGGTGGGATCGCTGGAGGCCTGTGGTGCGCCGGCGCCCGGGGTGATGGCGACGACCAGGTGGTTGGCGTCGTCCCCCTGCGACGCCGCGAGCGACGCGACCAGCGTTGCGCCGGCGTAGAGATCGACCTGGCTGCCCGAGACCGCCGCGCGCGTGACGACCTGCCACGGCTGCGAGGTGTCGTCGGTCACCTCGAAGGAGCCGTAGGACATCAGGTAGGCGCTGGCCAGATCCCGCACCGCGAAGCCCGTCATGGGCGGGGCGTCGTCGTTCAGCGACTGCGGCGTGCCGGTGGCGCTGGAGGAAGGGATGCCGTCGAGGAGGGACGCACCGTCCGGGCCGAGGACGCTCAGGCTCGCCGTGGCGGGAGTGACCTGGAGGGTGAAGGCGCCGACGGTGAAGGCGACGGGAGGGGCTGCGGGCGTCTTGCTCGAGCTGCAGGCAGCGGCCACGACCACGACGAGGGCCGCGAGCGAAAGCGACGCGCGCATGGCGTATTCATTATCCCATGCCCGAGCCGATCGCGACCCGTGACCACTACCGTCACTTCCTCGCCGTCCCCACGCGGTGGATGGACAACGACGTCTACGGCCACGTGAACAACGTCGTCTACTACTCGTACTTCGACACCGTCATCAACCGGTACCTCATCGAGGAGGGCGGGCTCGACATCGCCCACGGCCCGGCCATCGGTCTCTGCGTCGAGTCGCACTGCCGCTACCTCAGCCCCGTCGCCTTCCCCGCGGACCTCGACGCCGGGCTGCGGGTCGAGCACCTCGGCCGCTCGAGCGTTCGCTATGGCATCGCCCTCTTCGTGCGCGGGGACAGCCCGATCGCGAGCCCCTCCGCCGAGGGCTGGTTCGTCCACGTCTTCGTCGACCGCAGGACGCGCAAGTCCACCCCCATCCCCGAGCGCCTCCGGGAGGCGCTGGGCCGTCTCCAAGGTGGATGACGCGGGCTGACGCCGGGCAAAGATGTCTATCTCACGTCTCCACCCGCCCCCGTGTCGACGCGCCGCGCTCCGCTTTCACGTACAACGTGTGCGTCATGCAAACCCGTGTCGTCGCCGCCTTCTTCGCGCCCATCGTCCTCGTGGCAGCGTGCAGCTCCTCCAAGTCCTCGAGCGGTGGCGGAGCGACGCCCACGCCCAACGCCCCGCCGCTGCTCCTGCAGGACTGTGACCCGATCGTCCCCACGCACTGCGGATTCCCCTACCCGTCCAGCGTGTGGACCCAGCCCGACTCGACGCGGGTGACGGGGATGCACGTCTACTTCGGGGACACCACCCTGCCCAGCTACGACAACGAGGGCGACCACATCGACAAGACGCCGTTCATCCAGCGGGACGGCTTCTCGCCGGGCGGAGGCATCATGACGTCGATGCCCGGAGCCACGACCACGGGCCTGGCGGACGCGTACCACATCGACCAGTCGATGACCCCGACCTCGCCCACCGTCCTCATCGAGGCGGATACGGGCGCGCTCGTGCCTCACTGGGCGGAGCTCGACTCGCTCCCGTCGACCGTCACGTACAACGCGCACAACGGAGCGGACGCCTCCACGTTCTTCATCCGCCCCGCGCTGCGCCTCAAGGACAACACGCGCTACATCGTCGCCATCCGCAACGTCGTCGACTCCACCGGGACACCGCTGCCCCCCAGCCCCGTCTTCCAGGCGCTGCGCGACAACACCCCCAGCAGCGACCTCTCCGTGGCCCCGCGCCGCGCGCTCTACGCCGACATCCTCTCCAAGCTGCAGGCCGCCAGCATCGACACGACGTCGCTCCAGCTGGCCTGGGACTTCACCACGGCCAGCCAGACCGACACGACGAGCTGGATGCTGCACATGCGCGACGACGCGCTCGCCACCGTGGGCACCGCGGGCCCGGCCTACACCTACACGCAGTGCACGAAGACGCCGTCGGGACCCAGCAACGCCACGTGCGGCATCACCGACAACCCCAACCCGTACATCCGCCGCCGCATCGTCGGACAGATGACCGTGCCGCTCTACCTCGACAACCCGAACCCCGGGGCGAGCCTGAACTTCGGGCCGGGCGGCAGGGACACGGGCATGCCGACGCAGAACGGCACGGCCGTCTTCCAGTTCCTCGTCCAGATCCCCAACTCGCTGGTCAACAGCGGGAAGCCGGGCCCCATCATCCAGAACGCGCACGGACTCTTCGGCGACCAGACCGAGGGTCAGGACAGCTACATGGCCGAGACGTGCGACCGCGAAGGCTACGTCGAGATCGCGGTCGACCTGGTGGGCATGGCCTCCGACGACGGCTCGACCTACGTGCCGAACCTCGTCGCCGGCGACATCTCGCAGTTTTATCACGTGGTCGATCGCCTCCATCAGGGCTTCATCAACGAGCTCCTGGCGATGCGGATGATGCGCGGGAACATGGCGACCGACCCGGCCACCATCTTCGACGGCAAGCCGACCATCGACCCCACGACGAGCTACTACCGGGGCGACAGCCAGGGCGGCATCTCGGGGGGCGTGTACATGGCGATCTCCACCGACGTGACGCGCGGTCTGCTCGGCGAGCCTGGCGCTCCGTACAACACCCTTCTCGACCGGAGCGCCGACTTCAACGGGTTCTTCCTCATCATCCAGGGGGCGTACCCCAACCCGCTCGACATCCAGCTCGGCCTCGGGCTCATCCAGTCGCTGTGGGACCGCGCCGAGCCGGACGGGTACATCCCGTACATCTCGCAGAACATGCTGCCCAACACGCCGGCGCACAACATCCTCATCCACACCGCCATCGGCGATCAGCAGGTGACGCCGCTGGGCGCGCACTTCATCGCTCGCACGGTGGGCGCGCAGAACCTCATGACGGTCAACCGCGAGCTCTACGGGATCCAGGACGCGGCCAGCGGCTTCTCGGGCAACGGCATCTGCGAGTGGGACTTCGGCCTGCCCGCGTCGCAGTCTCCGGTGACCAACGTCCCGCCACCCACGTCCTCGCCCGATCCGCACGACACGCTTCGCCAGCAGGCGGACGCCCAGGACATGGCCGACATCTTCTTCCGGACGGGGGTCGTCACCCAGACCTGCCCGGGCGGCGGTCCCTGCGCTGCGCCCCAGGGGTGGGCGAACGGCGGAGTGCTGCCGCCGGTGAGCGCGCTCGACGGCGGCGCCTACGAAGGCGACGGGGGCGTCGAGCCGGCGGAGGCAGGCGCGCCGTAGGTCGTCTCTTCAGCGCGGCGGCGCGTACCGGGCCTTCACGCTCGGGACGAGGTAGTCCTCGAAGGCGCGGTCCCAGTCGTACGACGGCTTCCACCCCCAGTCGCGCCGGGCGCGCGTGTCGTCGACGTCCTCGGGCCACGAGGCGACGATCTTCGCGCGCACCGGGTCGGGCTCGTAGCCGATCGCCGCCTCGGGGAAGGCGCCCCGCACCCGCTCGGCGATCTCGCCCGCGCTCGGGCTGAAGGCGGCGATGTTGTAGACGCAGGTCGAGAGGCGCGAGCGGTCGGCGCGCGCCAGCTCCATCAGCGCGCGGACGGCGTCGGGCATGGCCATGAAGGGGATGCGCGCCTCGGGCTCGACGAAGCACGTGTACGGAACCCCCTTGGCCGCGGCGTGGATCATCTCGGGGCCGAAGTCGCTGGTGCCGCCGGTGGGGATGGTGTCGGCCGAGATGAGCCCGGGGAAGCGCAGCGAGCGGAAGTCCATGCGCGCCGCGGCGGAGAGGGCGCCGAGCTGGCGGGCGTGGAACGTGTAGTAGCGGCCGAGGTTCTCGCAGTAGAGCTTGTTGCAGCCGTACATGGTGATGGGGACGTTCCACTGCTCCTCGAGCACGCGCCCAGCGCGGTGCTTCTCCTCGAGGCTGGGGAGCCCGTAGACGGCGATGGAGCTCGGGAAGAGGAAGCGCACCGGGCGGCCCAGGCGCGAGGACTGGTTCTGCGCCATGCGCAGCACGTTGAGCGTGCCCTCCACGTTCACCTGGTGCGCGAGCTCGGGGTCGCGCTCGCCCCGCGTGGAGAGCAGGGCGGCCAGGTGGAACACCATGTCGACCTCGTGGTGCGCCGCGAGCTGGTCGAGCAGGTACCGGTCCATGATGTTGCCGGCGTAGCTGGCCACCACCAGCGGGCGCATGCTGTCGGGCAGCGGAGTGAGGTCCAGCGTCACCGCGTCGTAGCTGCCGTCGCGCGCCAGCGTGTGGAGGAGCGAGCGCCCTATCTCCCCGTTGGCCCCCGTCACGAGCACCACCGTCTTCGCCATGGGGCAGGCACGATAGCACTATCGCCCGAGACCTCTGCGCCTGGCCTCCGCCAGCAGGGCGTCGCGGAACAGCTTCACGCGGCGGGGCTCGTGGCGGGCGCTCGGCGCGACCACGGCCAGGCCCGGGCCGCGCAGCACCCACCGCGGCAGGACGCGCTGGAGTCCCTTGAGATCGGCCCGGGAGTCGCTCGCGGCGAAGAACAGCGGGAGCAGGCCGATGCCCGCCCCGGCGCCGATGGCCCGCTGCACGAAGAACAGATCGTCCCCGGCGATGGCGCCGTGGACCGCGACCCGCTCTTCGCCGTCGGGGCCGCTGAGGAGCAGCGTCGAGCCCACGAAGACCGGACGGAAGAGGACCAGCTCGTGCTCCGCCAGCTCGCCCACCTTCACCGGCGTGCCGTGGCGGGCGAGGTACTTCGGCGAGGCGAACAGGCCCAGGTTGGCGGCGCCGAGCTTGCGGGCCACGAGCGAGGAGTCGCCGAGCGGCGAGGCACGGACGGCCAGGTCGTACCCCTCGGCGACGAGGTCGACGACGCGCGACGTGAGCGACACGTCGAAGCGCACCTGGGGGTACCTCTGGCTGAAGCTGGTGATCGCGTCGGCGAGGAGCACCTGCCCGATGTCCACCGGCGCCGTGATGCGGATCGTCCCGCGCGGCTCGGTGCCCATGTCGACCACCTCCGCCGTCGCGTGGGCCACGCCCTCCACCATCCCGCGCACTCGCTCGTAGTAGCCCCTGCCGGCGTCGGTCAGCGCCAGCGAGCGCGTGGTGCGCTGGACGAGCCGGACGCCCAGCGCGCGCTCCAGCCGCGACAGCGAGCGGCTCACGGTCGACTTGGGCACCCCGAGCACGCGCGCCGCGGCCGTCACTCCACCGCCCTCGGCGACGCGGACGAACGTGGCCACGTCGTTGAGATCGATGCCGTTCATGGCGCGGGTCGGGCCACACCATAGCGCCACCGGCAGTGGACGTCAGGGCCGCGCTCAGGGGTAGGTCACGTACACGGCGCACGCGTCCGAGCACACGGAGAGGTTCTGGAGCGCCTTCCGCGCCGGTCCGCCGGTCACCTGCCCGCCCGTGTCGTACGTCGACCCGTGGCACGGGCAGAGCAACTCGGTCCGGGAGGCGTTGTAGCCGACGGTGCAGCAGGCGTGCGTACACCCCGCCGACAGTGCGACGTACTTGCCGGCGGCGCTCTGCACGACGATGACGAGATCGAGCCCGCACGACGGATCGGTGTAGCCGGGCGCCCTGACCACCACGCTCCCGCCGACCTTCTCGAGCTGAGGGTACTTGGCGAAGGTCAGCTCCAGGGTCTTCGCGCCGGTGGTGCAGGTCGTACCGCATGCGCCGCCCTCCCCCGCGTCATCGCCCGCCCCGTCGTTCTCGCCTCCGTCCTCCGGACCCGCCGCGGGCGCGCTCTGTGCGCCGCCGCAGGCCGGCACGAGGAGGGCCGCAGCGCCCGCGAGCCCGACCTTCAGGAGTCCCCTTCGACACTCGTCGCAGCTTCCCATGCGCGTCGATTGCCCAGTCGGGGCCAGGGTGTTCAATCAGATGAGCCCGAAGCGCCGGCCCACGGTGGTGAAGGCGGCGACCGCCCGATCCACCATCTCTGCCGTGTGGGCCGCCGAGAGCTGCACGCGGATGCGTGACTGGCCCTTCGGGACGACCGGGTACGAGAACCCGATGACGTAGATCCCCTCGTCGAGCATGGCCGTCGCGACCTCCTGGGCGAGGCGCGCGTCGCCGCCGTCGGCCGCGCGCGGGCCGCTCATCATGATGGGGACGATGGGGTGGAAGCCCGGCTTGATCTGGAAGCCTGCCTTCGTCACCCCCTCGCGGAAGCGCGCGGCGTTCTCCATCACCCGGTCGCGGAGCGCGGTGCTCGACGACAGCAGGTCGAGCACGGCCAGGCTCGCCCCCACGATGGCGGGGGCGACCGTGTTGGAGAAGAGGTAGGGACGCGACCGCTGCCGGAGCAGCTCGACCAGCTCGCGGCGGCCCGTGGTGAACCCCCCGGCCGCGCCCCCGAGGGCCTTGCCCAGGGTCGAGGTGATCACGTCGACCCGCCCCATCACCCCGGCGTGCTCGATCGAGCCACGCCCCGTGCGTCCGACGAAGCCGGTGGCGTGGCTGTCGTCCACCATCACCAGCGCCTGGTAGCGCTCCGCCAGGTCGCAGATGCGCTCGAGCGGGGCGATGTCGCCGTCCATCGAGAACACGCCGTCGGTGGCCACCATGCGCACGCGCTTGCCCTGGGTCTTCTGCAGCGCGTCCTCCAGCGCCTGGAGATCGCCGTGGGCGTAGCGGTGGCGCTCGGCCTTGCACAGGCGGATGCCGTCGATGATCGACGCGTGGTTGAGCGCGTCGCTGATGATGGCGTCCTCCTCGCCCAGCAGGGTCTCGAAGAGGCCGCCGTTGGCGTCGAAGCACGACGAGTAGAGGATGGCGTCCTCGGTGCCGAGGAACTCGCTGATCTTGCCCTCCAGCCGGACGTGGGCGTCCTGCGTGCCGCAGATGAAGCGCACGCTGGAGAGGCCGAAGCCGTACTCGTCGAGCGCGCGGTGCGCGGCCTCGAGGACGCGCGGGTGCGAGCTCAGCCCGAGGTAGTTGTTCGCGCAGAAGTTGAGGACGGGCCTGGCCGCGTCGCGCACCGTGATGGTGGCGCCCTGCGGCCCGGTGAGGAGTCGCTCGCGCTTCTCCAGTCCGGCGCTGCGGATCTCGTCGAGGGTGCGGGCGTAGTGCTCCTTGGCGCTTCCGTACATGGGGTGCGAGAGGGTAGCGGCGAGGCCGCGACAGCGGAAGGGGGCCGGCGCTCCGGGGACGCAGCGCCCGCCGCCGCGCTGCGCTAGGGTGCTCCACCGGTCATGCTCACCCACGTCCGCTCCGCCCTTCACCGCGCCATCACCACGCCCCGCGGCGACTCGCTCGCGCCCGTCCGCATCCCCAAGGATCTCGCCCGGCGCCTCAACGTCGCCCTCGGCAGCCCCCTCGCGCCACGCGACGAGCTCGTCCGGCGCGAGCAGGCCCGCGCCCGTCTCGCCCAGCTCCGTCACCAGACCACCCCGGGCACGCGCACGCCGCGCGAGGCCGCGCCGGTCCTCGTGTACTTCGAGAAGGACCGCAACGTGCGCGAGCTGGTGCGCATCGAGGAGCTCCTCGCGGCGAAGGCCATCGCCTGGAAGCGGCTCGACGTCGCGGGGGACGAGGCGACCCTCGACTTCGTGCTCCTCCAGGCGAAGTGCAAGCGCGACGAGCTCCCGGTCGTGTTCGTCGCGGATCGGGCCGTCGGCGGCTACGAAGCCCTCGTCCGCAGCGACGTCTCGGGCGAGCTGGCGCGGCTGGTGCACCCGTCCTGAGCGCAGCGCCCGTCCCCCTCCCCGTCGCCTCCTTCAAGCTGCAGCTCGCCGAGCAGCGCGCGCGGATCCTCCCCGCGCGCGACGCCTCAGGCTGCGCGTTCGCCGGACCCGGAGTGGATCTGGTGGGCGCCGAGGCCGTGGCGGCGTTCGTCCTGGCGGCGCCGGTCCTCGCCTGGCTCGAAGCGCGCGAGCCAGTCCGCGTACGCTCGCTTTCGCTCGACGTCGCCCGCGGTCGGCTCCTCGTCACCCTCGAACCCGAGCCCGGAGCAGGCGCGACCCGCCCCCGCGTCCTGAAGATCGATCCCGGAGTCGACGCGGGCGCGGCCACGGAGCTGCTCGTCCTGGCAGGACCGCTCCTGCACAGGCTGGGGGAGCTCGCTGCCCTGAAGCTGGCGGCGCGATCGGGCGGGGAGCACTAGCGCACCTCCTTCGGGGCACGTGGGCTGCGGGGAGTTCCTGGGATGGCTCGGCTCATGTCAGTTTCTCCGACGCGGTCATTTTGCAGCCGGAGTGCCAGGCCTGCCGCGCGTGCAAGTGGTCCAAATCGCTGGAGCCCACCTCCCTCCAGTGAGGCGCGAAGGATCCACTCGCGCCACCCGCTTTGCCCACCCGGCCCGCGTTCCGCCCACCCTGTTCCTACGTGGAAGGGAGCCGCCTGAACTCGACGCTGCTCCCCAGCCTCCCGAGCCGGCGCGCCTCGAGGCAGACCGGCGACCCGACCTCGACGATGCGGCAGTCCTCGGGGCGCACCTCGTAGATGCTGCACGGGAACCGGTCCGGGACCGACACGTCGAGCGCGGCGCAGCGCTCGCCCGTGTTGCGGACGAAGCGCCAGCCCGGGGGACGGTCGTCGAGGACCGTCAGGCGTCGAAGGATGTCCTCGCCGTCCGGCGCTGCCAGCACGCGCGCCTCGTCCGGCTCGAGCAGGTGCACCGTCGACGGGCCGTGGTGACAGCAGCGACCGCAGGTCACGCAGTCCGCGCCGTCCGGGTCCGGCACGCCCTCGAGCGGCAGCGGCACGGATCACCCCGCGCCGATGGGCCAGCGCAGCTGTGCGAGCTCGGGTCCGATGCGGGCGAGGCGCTCGCGCAGCTGCGTGGCCGCCGGGCGCTCCGAGGGGTTGCGGCGCAGGGTCGAGAAGAGCAGCTCGACCAGCGGAGAGAGCTCGGGGAAACGCGCGAGCGCCTTGAGGCGCGGGGGCAGACCGTCGTGCGCGACGTGCAGGGCGATCTGCGCCATCTCCGAGTCCGAGTCGAAGAGGACGCGACCGGTCAGCGTCTCGTAGGCGATGCAGCCGAACGCGTAGACGTCGGCCTTGAGCGGGGATGGCTCGGCCACGCCGTCGAGCGCGCCCCACACCTCCGGCGCGCCGTACGCGCCCGTCGCGCAGCCCGGGCGGATGTGCTTGCCCGCCAGGCCGAAGTCGACGAGCACCGCCTCCTCCCCGCCGCGCATCACCACGTTCGATGGCTTGATGTCCAGGTGTGCGACGCCTGCGGCGTGCATCGCCTCCAGCCCCTTGAGCACGTCCTCGAGGACCTTCAGCACGCGGCCCGTGTCCAGCCCGCCCGTCTCCAGCAGGCGCTCGAGCGTCACCCCCTCGACCAGCTCCATCACCAGGATGGGCTTCGGCTTGCTCCCCGCGTCGAAGGTCACGAAGCGCGCGAGGTTGGGGTGCTGCGGCAGCGCGATGAGCGCGCTGGCCTCCTCGCGGAACATCTTGAGGAACTCGGCCTCGGAGAGCGCCCGGGCGGCGCTGGCCGAGTACTCGGGCACCTTCAGCGCGAGCCTCTCGGCGGCGGGGTCCCCCTTCTCCTCGAGGCGCGTCACCACGAAGACCGAGCCGACGCCTCCCGCCCCGAGCGCGCGGTGCACGTAGAAGCCCCCGAGCGTGCGGCGGGCCGGCATCCACGCGGGGAGGGCCTCCGGGACGCGCAGGCCGGCCTGGCTCGGCGGCTTGCTCCCCTCGATGGGCAGATCCACCAGGCGCCACACCTGCGCGGCCACGATCTTCGCGATGGCCCGGGGGACCCCGGCGAGGAGCTCGTCGAGCGCCGTCGCGACCACGTGCTCCCCGAGCCCCCGCTCGGCCCCCGTCAGCACGCGGGTCACGGCCACGGTCAGCGCGCGCGCTCCCGGGACCGGCGGTGGCGAGGCTGCCTCGGGGTGGAAGCGGCCCCGCGCGCCGATGGCCATGTGCGCGACGGAGGAGAGCGCGCTCTCGAGCGCGGTGATGGCCTCCGGCTCGGCGCTGTTGTGGGGCGCCAGCTCGCGCAGGGCGACCGCCGACGACAGGGCGCCGAGCGCGCTCGCGAGCCGGACGAGCGCCGTGCGCAGCGCCTCGATGCGCCCGGAGGCGTCCGGGGCGATGTCGTGGGTGAGCCCGTCGAAGGCCGGGAGGGCGGCGGCCGGGTCGGCCTCGACCGCGGCGGCGAAGCGCGCGAAGCGCTCGAGCACGTGGACCAGGTCGGGGTCCATCGCGGCCTCGGCCACCGTGGAGAGCTCGTTGGGATCGGCCACGCGGCGGGCCACGACCAGGAGCGCGTCGACCACGTCGCACGCGCCCACGCGGACGAGGGCGTCGAGCGCGCGCGCCAGCGCGGCGACGATGGTGCGCCGGACCGGCGAGGGAGGATCGACCTCGAAGCGCTCGAGCAGCGCCCGCGCGATGCGCAGCCAGCGCTGCCGCAGCCGCGACGAGCGCGCGGGATCGTCCTCGTCGTCGCCCATGTCGCTGTCCACGAGGTGCAGCAGCGCGCGCAGGCGCCTCAGCGAGAGCACCGGGTGCGCCGGGCAGGCCACGGTCTCCCCCACCAGGGGCGTCGCCTCCCGCGCCAGGATCCACTCGGCCATGCGATCGCGCAGCGGATCGAGGGCGTCCTCGGCCATGCGCTTCGCGTCGCTGCCGCCGCCCAGCAGGAGCAGGTGCGAGAGCACGTCGCGCTCGAGCAGGCTCATGTCCAGATCGCGCAGCACCGCCAGCGACGTGCGCCGCGCGATGCGCCCGTCGGCCTGCCCCTCCTCCTCGGGCGTCACCGCCTCGAGCGCGAAGAGCGAGCCCTGGGCCGCGGCGAGGACGTCGCGCGCCTGGGTGTAGGCGTCCCTGGCGCCCGCCGTGGCGAAGGTGTGGAGCGCGCGCTCGATCTGGTCGCGCAGGGGCTCGTCGTCGCGGCCCGCGCGCTCGAGGTCCCGCGTGACCTCCTGGGCCAGCGCGTCGGCGCCGTCGTCGCCCGCCTGCTTGCCCCGGGCCGACGCCAGCGCCAGCGCCCGCGCGGTCGCGCGCTCGGTCAGCGGCGAGTCTCCCAGCTCCGCCCGCAGCTCGATCACCGCCTCCCCGATGTCGGCGTTCGCGTGCTCGAGCACCCGCTCCAGGAGCTCCTCCGCCGCCTCGAGCTCCGTCTCTGCGGCCCGGGGCAGCCCCCACAGGAACGCCGAGGCCGCGCCGGGATCGCGCTTGAGCATGCCCTGGGACACCGCGCGGCGCGCGAGGGTCAGCGCGGCGTCGGGGGCGACGGCCGCGTGCGCCGCGATGGAGGCCGCGGCGCGGCGCCACTCGGTGGGCGAGAGCGTGGGCGCCAGCGCCTCCTCGATGGCGCGCGCCATGGGCGGGACCCAGGGCGCCAGCAGGCCGCGCGCGACGGCCACGTGCCGCCACACCAGCGACTCGCGGTCGGCGAGCAGCCGCCCCCACGCGCCCGCCACCGCGTCGGACTGGAAGACCCGGAGGCTGTGCGCGTCGCCGTAGGCCGCCTTGCGCGCCGCCTCGCGCGCGGCGCGCTCGATGAGGCGCGCGGCCAGGCGGCGGGAGGGCAGCGACCCCGTCGAGCGCGCGGCGATCCACTCGCGTCCCAGGTCGCGCCGCGACGCGATGGCGAGGGCCAGCGGTCCATCCGCGACGCCCAGCGCGATGGGCAGCTCGGTCACCAGCGCGACCCGCGCCCGCATCCCCGCGCTGCCGAGCCCCTTGCCCGCCCCGAGCGCCATCCGTCGCGCGATGGCCACGAACGTCGCGGCGTCGGCCACGACCAGCCGCGCCAGCACCCGCCGCCCGAGCTCGCGCTGCTCGGCTCCCAGCGGCAGCGCCGAGGCCAGCTCGTAGAGCGCCGAGCCCGCCGCCGCCGGGGCCAGCCAGTCGAGGTCGTCGACCAGGCCCGACTGCAGGGCCGCCCGCACCCCGGCGAGGAGCGCCTCCGGGTGGAAACCCTCGAGCGGTCCCGGCCCGTCCTCGGCCGTCGCCTGCGCGAGCGAGGCCATGGCCTGACGCCACGACGAGCGGCGCTGAGGGCCGGCGGTCAGCTTGTGAAGCTCGAGCAGCGTGCTGGCGTAGAAGGTGGCGTCGCGCAAGCGGTGGACTCGCCCTGACAGGCTACAGGTTCGGGGGCCTCACGTGAAATCCGTGCTAAAGGACGCGCGGTTTAGAGAACGATGATCCTCCTCGACAAGGTCACCAAGCGCTTCGGCCCGAAGATCCTCTTCGAGAACGTCTCGCTCCAGTTCGACCCCGGCAAGCGCTACGGCGTCACCGGCGCCAACGGCGCGGGCAAGTCGACGCTGATGGAGATGCTGGCCCGGCAGGACGACTGGGACGCCGGTCGCATCGAGATGTCGGGCGGGCTCAAGCTGGGCGTGCTCGAGCAGAACCACTTCATCTACGACCAGCAGCGCATCCTCGACACGGTCATGGCGGGCAAGGCCGAGCTGTGGGCGGCCATGGAGGAGAAGGAGCGGCTCCTGGCGGGCGAGGTCGACGACGCCATCGGGATGCGCCTGTCCGAGCTCGAGGGCGTCATCGCCGAGAACGACGGCTACTCGGCCGAGAGCCAGGCGGCCGAGCTGCTGGTGGGCCTGGGCATCCCCACCGAGCGCCACGCCGACCCCATGCGCAGCCTGGCCTCGGGCTACAAGCTGCGCGTCCTCATCGCCAAGGTCCTCTTCGGTCGCCCGGACGTGATGCTCCTCGACGAGCCGACCAACCACCTCGACCTGGAGTCCATCCACTGGCTCATCCGCTTCCTGGTGGACGAGTTCACCGGGACGCTCCTGGTCGTGTCGCACGACCGGCACTTCCTGAACGAGGTGGCGACGCACATCGCCGACATCGATTTCCGCACCATCACCATCTACACGGGCAACTACGCCGACTTCGTCGCCGCCAAGTACGACAAACAGCAGCGGGCCGCCGCCGTCGCCCAGAGCGCCAAGAAGAAGATCGACGAGCTGCAGGACTTCGTGCAGCGCTTCGGCTCGCACGCCTCCAAGAGCAAGCAGGCCCAGAGCCGCCTCAAGCAGATCGAGAAGCTCGAGGATGTGGTGGAGACCAAGGGGGCCAAGCGCTCGAGCCTGGTCCGCCCCTACGTGCGCTTCGACTTCGAGAAGCCGAGCGGGCGCGACGTGCTGCGCATCGAGGGGGCGCGCAAGGCCTTCGGGCCGAAGGTGGTCCTCGACGGCGTCAGCCTGCACGTCAACCGCGGCGACCGCATCGCCCTCATCGGGCGGAGCGGCATCGGCAAGTCCACGCTGCTGCGGATGAGCGTGGGGGCGTACAAGGGCCTCGACGCCGAGACGCGGACCTACGCGCTGACGCCCGACGCCGGGCAGATCCGCTGGGGCAACGACGCGAGCGTGGGCTACTTCGCGCAGGACCACCACGAGGCCCTGGGGGAGACGGCCAAGGGGACCACCCCCTACGAGTGGCTCTACCGGTTCGACACGCGGCGGCCGCAGGAGGAGATCCGCGCCATCCTCGGGCGCCTGCTCTTCAGCGGCGACTCGGCGCTCAAGCCGACCGAGGCCCTCTCGGGCGGCGAGGCCGCGCGACTGCTCCTCGGCAAGATGGTGCTGGGGCGCCACAACGTGCTGGTGCTCGACGAGCCCACCAACCACCTCGACATCGAGTCCATCGAGGGCCTGCTCGACGGGCTGCTCAAGTTCGAGGGCACCGTGCTGTTCGTGAGCCACGACCACCACTTCGTCTCGCGCCTCGCGACGCGCATCGTCGAGCTGCGCGACCGCGCCCCGGGCGACACGGCCGAGGGCTGCGACGTCGTGGAGTACAACGGCGACTACGAGGAGTTCCTCGAGCGCGCGGGGCGGGCGCGGGCGTCGGCGTAGGGCGGCCGGGGCTTCCACGCCCTCTCCACCTCGGGTCAGCTCGTGTCCACGTCGGGTCACGGCGTGGAAGGCCCGGGGCACGCCCTGTCCACCCCGGGTCACGGCGTGGAAGGCCCGGGTCACGCCCTGTCCACCCCGGGTCACGACGTGGAAGGCCCGGGTCACGCCCTGTCCACCCCGGGTCACGACGTGGAAGGCCCGGGTCAGCACGTGTCCACCTCGGGACAGCTCGTGTCCCTACCCCGCCGACTCCACGACGTGCGCGCGGTTGCCGCCCTGCCGCCGGGCCTCGCGCGCTGCCAGGCCCGCCCGCCGGAGGATGTCCTCGGCCGTCTCGCCGGAGGGCGGCACCCACAGCGCCCCACCGACGGAGAGCGTGATGCGGCGGGCCGGGTTGAGCTGGAAGCTCTGGTCGTGGATGGCCTTCACCGCGCGCTCCCCCACGACCCGCGCCGCGATGGCGTCCGCCCCGGGGAGCAGCATCGCGAACTCGTCCTCCTCGAAGCGCGCGACGATGTCGTACTCGCGCAGACACTTCTTCAGCCGCGTCGCGATCTGCTCGAGCACGTCGTCGCCCACGGTCGTGCCGTACTCCTCGTTGATCTCCCCCATGCCGTCCACGTCCAGCCGGAGCACCGCGTAGCTGTCCCACGCGCGCGTGCTGCGGCCGTGCTCGCGATCGAGCTCCTCGCGCAGCCGCCGCTGGTTGAGCAGACCCGTGACCGTGTCGAAGGGGGTGAGCTCGGTGAGCCGCGCCTGGAACTGCCGCGCCATCCGCTCCGCCGCCCGCTCGCGCGTGACGTCGCGGACGAACACGACCCGCGCCGGCGGCCTGCCCTCGCGTGAGATGGGGACCCCGCGGCACAGCACCGTGCGCGGGCGAGGCCGCCGCACGTCCACCTCCGCCGCCATGCTCGGCACGCCCAGCGGCGCCTCGGCCGCCGCGGCGGCGAGGAAGGACTCGGGCTCCTCGCACGCCCGCGCGAACGCGTCGAGCACCTCCGGCCGCAGCTTGCCCACGAACGCCGCCGGCTCCACCCCGAACAGCTCCCCTGCCCGCCTGCCGATCATCCGGCAGCGCGCCTCTCCGTCGAACACGATGAGGCCCTCGTCCGCGGCCTCGAGGACGGTCAGGAACGCGGACTGGAGGAAGTCGCTCCACTCGGGATCTTCGCCGGGCATAGGCCTCAATCGTAGTTCGGAACCGCGCGAATTGTCTTATCCTTCGCGGGCAGCATGCCGCGGTCCCTCGCCCCACGCCACCGCTCGGTCGTTCGCGCGCTCGGCGCGGCGATGTTCTTCCACGACGGCGGCCCGCGACCCGAGCAGCTCGACGCCCTGGTGGACGCGGTCGACCGCCACCTCGAGCCGGTCAGCCCCGTGCAGCGGGCCCTGCTGCTGCTGGCGCTGGATCTCATTCGGTGGCTGCCGGTCCTGCTCCTGCTCGCGCCGCGCCTCTTCGAGGACCTGTCGGTGGAGCGGCGCCTGCAGCTGCTCGAGCGCATGGACCGGTCGCGGGCGACGCTGCTGCTGATGCCGCTGGTCGCCTTCAAGACGCTCCTCTGCATGCACTTCTTCGAGGACGAGTCCGAGCTCCGCGCGATGGGTTACCCGGGGGACGACCAGAGGAAGCGTTGGCTGAAGATCGCGGCCTGAGAGTGCTCCGAGGGCGGGAGCAGCCTGCCCGGCTGGAGCTCGCGGCGGACGTCGTCGTCGTCGGCTCGGGCGCGGGCGGCGCCGTGGTGGCCAGTCAGCTCGCGCGCGCCGGCCTGTCGGTCATCGTGCTGGAAGAGGGCGACTGGGTGCGGCCGAGCGAGTACGGCAGCGCGACCCCCATGGGCACGCTGCGGCGCTGCTGGCGGGAGGCGGGGCTCTCGGCGGCGGTGGGCCTGGGCGAGACGCCGTTCATCAGCGTCCTTCAGGGCAAGTGCGTGGGCGGCTCCAGCGTGCTCACGGGCGGGGTGTGCTTCCGCATCCCGGAGGAGGTGCTGCACGAGTGGTCGCACGATCTGCACCTCGCCGGGATGACCCCCGAGGGGATGGACCGCCACTTTCGCGCCGTCGAGGACGTGGTGCACGTGGAGACGGTCCCCGAGGCGATGCGCTCGCGGAGCACCGAGCTCTTCGTCGAGGGGGCGGCGCGCATGGGTATCCCCATGAAGTCGATGCGACGCAACACCAGCGGGTGCCGGGGCGTGTCGCGCTGCAACTTCGGCTGCCCGCACGGCGCCAAGCTCAGCGTCGACGTGAGCTACCTGCCCGACGCGTGCGCCCGCGGGGCGCTCGTGGTCACCGACGCCCTGGTCGAGCGCGTCGACGTCACGGGCGGCGTGGCCCGGGGCGTCCGCGGCCGGCTGCTCGACGCGAACGGCGCGAAGGGCGCCCCCCTCGAGGTGCGCGCCCGGCTCGTGGTCGTGGCGTGCGGCTCCCTGCACACGCCCCTGCTGCTCCAGGCGAGCGGCCTCGAGTCTCCGCACGTGGGGCGCCACATGACGCTGCACCCGGGGTTCCGGGTCGGCGCCATCTTCGACGAGCAGGTGGACGGCTGGGACGGCGCGCTGCAGAGCGTCTACAGCGACCACTTCGCCTCCGAGGGCATCACCCTGGTGGGCGTGCATCCGCCGCCGAGCATCCTGTCGGCCGCCTTCCCCGGCGTCGGTCCCCACCACCGGACGCACGTGCACAAGATGCCGAACCTGGCGGTCTTCGGCGGGATGATCCACGACCAGGGCGGCGGGCGCGTGCGCCGCTGGCTCGGGCGCGAGCCGCTGGTGACCTACCGCATGGCGCCGGGCGACGCGCCGCGACTGCTGCGCGCCATCGAGATCGTCGCGCGCATGGGCTTCGCGGCCGGCGCGCGCGAGATCGCCATGCCCATCTTCGGCATCGACACGCTCAAGAGCGTGCGCGAGCTGGACGACCTCGTCGCCCACCCGCCGCACATGCGCCGCGTCGAGTGCACGGCGTACCACCCGCTCGGCACGGCCAAGATGAGCGTCGACCCGCGCGCCGGCGTGGTGAAGGAGACCGGCGAGTCGTGGCAGGTGGACAACCTCTTCGTCGCCGACGGGAGCGTCCTGCCCACCAGCATCGGGGTCAACTCGCAGCTGCCCATCATGAGCGTGGCGCACAAGATCGCCGCCGGCATCGCCGACGACTGGGCGCGCCTGCGGCGGCGGGCGGCCTAGGCGCGGGCCTCAGGCCTTGGGCTTGGTGCGACCCGAGAGAAGGTCCTGGATCTTGCCCTCGACCTCGGGCGGCAGGGGCGCGTCGTCGTCCACGCTCTCGATGAGCCTGAGGTGGGCCGCGCTCTCGGCGCGCCGGCGGGCCCGCGCGGCGTCGCGACGCCGGATCGCGATGTCGCGACCGAGCCGCGCCCAGCGTGCGGCGAGCGACCGGCGGAAGAGCCACGCGAGGATCGACCCCTCCGCCAGGAGCTCGGGCAGGTAGCCCTCCCAGCCCGCGTAGATGGCGTAGACCACGGTCACCGCGACGGTGAGCCACGCGATCCAGAAGCCGCGAATGGGGAGGATGAAGTAGATGCGGACCACGCGATCCGGGAACCAGAGGCCCCAGGCGACGATCATCGCGCTGCCGAGCGCCCAGCCCCCGAGGTAGGCGTGGTCGAGGACGGGGGCGTCGACCTGCGCCACGAGGCAGGTGCCGGCCGCCGCGGTGAGCGCCACGCTCCCGAAGACGAGCAGGAACCGGCGCGAGCCCCACACCTCGGCCAGGTCGCGTCCGAACCAGTAGAGAAAGAGGAGCGCGAAGATGAGCGACAGGGGCCCGGGCTCGATGAATGGCCAGGTGACGAGCCTCCAGACCTGCCCGTGCCAGACGTCGCGCGGGACCAGCGACACCAGGTCGAAGAGCCCGCCGGCGTGGCGATCGCCGAGGGCAACGGCGAGGGAGAGTCCGGCCGTGAGGCAGAGCACGAGGCCCACCGCCCACGGGAGCCTCCCGCCGAACGAGAAGCGCGACTGCCAGTCAGCCCTGCGAGCCATCCCGCATGGTGCTACCGCGGACGGCGCGTCCCGGCCAGCGGTGCTGGTATCGTCTCGAGCGTGGACCCGGGAAGCCCTCCCGACATGAACGCCATCGTCGGCCGGCGCGATCTCCTGCTCGTGACGCTGGACACGCTCCGCTACGACGTCGCCCGGGACCTGTGCGAAGCGGGGCGCACCCCGAACCTGGCGGCGCTGCTGCCCGGTGGCCGCTGGGAGCGCCGGCACGCCCCGGGCAGCTTCACCTACGCGTCCCACCAGGCCATCTTCGCGGGCTTCTTCCCCACGCCCGCCGCGCCCGGCGCCCACCCGCGCCTCTTCGCGCTGCGCTTCGAAGGGAGCGAGACCACGACGGCGCGCACCTGCGTGCTCGACGGTCCGGACATCGTCCACGGCCTCTCGACCCGCGGCTACCGCACGGTGTGCATCGGCGGGGTCGGCTTCTTCAACAAGCAGAACCCGCTGGGGAGCGCGCTCCCCGGCCTCTTCGACGAGAGCCACTACAGCGCCGCGATGGGCGTCGGGGAGCCCGACTCCACCCGCCACCAGGTCCGCCTCGCGGTCGACCTCCTGCAGGCCATCCCGCCCGCCTCGCGCGTCTTCCTGTTCCTGAACGTCTCGGCGCTCCACCAGCCCAACTGCTGCTACCTCCCGGGCGCCGAGACCGACTCCCTGGCCACGCACGCGGCGGCGCTCGAGTACGTGGACCGGGAGCTCCCGCCGCTCTTCGCCGCCCTGCGCCGGCGGGGGGGAGCGTTCTGCGTCGTGTGCTCCGACCACGGCACGGCGTACGGCGAGGACGGCTACCGCGGACACCGCCTGGGGCATCCGGTCGTGTGGGACGTGCCCTACGCCGAGTTCCTGCTGGAGGGCGCGTGAGCGAGCTCGCGGACCGCCTGGGGGGCACGCCGTACGAGTCGTACCTCTACGCGTACCCGCACAAGACGGCGTATCGCGCGCTCGCGCCGCGCGTGCCCATCGCCCGGGCGTGGCGGGAGGAGCGGCGGGACGCGCTCTTTCTCTACGTTCACGTGCCGTTCTGCGAGATGCGCTGCGGGTTCTGCAACCTCTTCACGACGGCGCGCCCCAAGGACGACCTGGTCGAGGCCTACCTGGGCGCGCTGGAGCGGCAGTGCCGCGTCGTCGCCGGCGCGCTGGGCGAGGCCTCGTTCGCGCGCTTCGCTCTTGGCGGCGGCACGCCGACGCTCCTGCCGGCGCCGGCGCTGGCCCGCCTGCTGGACCTCGCGGAGCGCGTCATGGGCGCCGACCTCGCGCGCGTCCCGTGCTCGGTGGAGACCTCGCCGGAGACCGCGACCCCCGAGCGGCTGCGCGTCCTGCGCGAGCGCGGGATCGACCGCGTCAGCCTCGGCGTGCAGAGCTTCGTCGCGTCCGAGACCGCGGCGGTCCACCGCCCCCAGCGCGCCGACGACGTCCAGCGCGCGCTCGAGCTCCTCGTGGGCCTCGGCTTCCCCACCCTCAACATCGACCTCATGTACGGGCTCCCCGGGCAGACGCTCGACTCCTGGCAGCGCTCGCTCGAGGCCGCTCTCGCGTGGCGCCCGGCCGAGCTCTACCTCTACCCGCTCTACGTCCGCCCGCTCACGACGCTCGGTCGCCGCGCGCGCGACCCCGCCGCGGAGGACCCCCGCTTGCCCCTCTACCGCCTCGCCCGCGAGCGGCTCGCGGACGCGGGCTACACGCAGGACTCGATGCGCATGTTCCGGGCGCCGGGCGCGCCGTCGCAGGACGGTCCCGTGTACTGCGTGCAGGAGGACGGGATGGTGGGCCTGGGGTGCGGGGCGCGCTCGTACACGTCACGGCTGCACTACGCCAGCGAGTACGCGGTCGGCGCGCGCGGCGTGCGCGAGATCCTCGACGGCTGGATCGCGCGCGACGACGACGCGTTCACCCACGCCGACTGGGGCTTCGAGCTCGATGGGGAGGAGCAGCGGCGCAGGTTCGTCGCCATGTCGCTGCTCGTGGCCGACGGGCTCGATCTCGAGGCCTACCGGCGCCGCTTCGGCGCCGAGGCGGTCGACGACCTGCCCGGCCTGCTGCAGCTCGAGCCGGCGGGGCTCGCCACCGTGCGCGACCGGCGGGTGAGGCTCACGGCGGCGGGGCTAGAGCGGTCGGACACCCTGGGCCCGTGGCTCCACTCGGAGCGCGTCCGCGCGCTCATGGACTCGTCGGAGCTGCGATGAGGGCGCTGTCGATCCTCTACCGCGGCCCGCTCGACAGCTGCAACTACGGCTGCACCTACTGCCCCTTCGCCAAGAAGGTCAGCACGCGCGCGGAGCTCGCCGCGGACCGGCGCGCGCTCGAGCGCTTCGTGGACTGGATCGCGCGGCGCGACGACCTGGCCATCGGCGTCCTCTTCACGCCCTGGGGCGAGGGCCTGGTGCGCCCGCACTACCAGGAGGCGCTGGTGCGGCTGTCGAACCTGCCCCACGTCACGCGCGCTGCCATCCAGACCAACCTGTCGTCCTCCATTTCGTGGGTCGACCGCGCCGGCAAGAACCGCCTCGCGCTGTGGGCGACCTTTCACCCGGAGTGGACGACGCGCGCTGCCTTCGTCGACAAGGTCCGCGCCCTCGACGCGAGGGGTGTCCGCCTCAGCTGCGGCGTGGTCGGGTTCCGCCGCTTCGCGCGCGAGATCGAGGCGCTCCGCGCGGAGCTCCCGCCACGCGTCTACCTGTGGATCAACGCGGTGAAGAGCGGCGGCGAGGCGGGGCGCGGGGAGCCCTACGCCGAGGAGGACATCGCCGCCTTCGAACGCATCGATCCGCTCTTCCGCCTGAACACGCACCCTCACCCGAGCGCGGGGCGCTCGTGCCGGGCGGGCGCCAGCGTGATCTCCGTCGACGGCGAGGGCGACGTGCGGCGGTGCCACTTCATCCGCGAGGTGATCGGCAACCTCTACGATCCGCGCTTCGAGGACGCCCTGCGCGAGCGGGCGTGCACCAACGCGACCTGCGGCTGCCACATCGGCTACGTCCACCTCGACGAGCTCCGGCTCTACGCCGTCTTCGGCGACGGGGTGCTCGAGCGCGTCCCGGCGCGCAGGCTCCCGGTGCTGAGCATGGCCTCGGCGGCGCGGATCTCCCACGCGTAGACCGAGAGCCCGTCGCGCGTGAGGCCCGGGAAGAAGTCGCCGAAGGCGTTGGCCTCGAGCACGCGGTGCCCGCACCACCCGTGCTCGATCATCACGTCCACGCCCACGTGGAAGCACCCGTGCGCGTCGAAGACCCGGCGTGCGCTCGCCAGCGCGGCCTCGAGGACCTCCGGCGGGGCGTGGCGCCCGAGCTCGGCGGGGTCCCCGCGACGGCCCCCGAGGTGCAGGTTGGTGATCTCGCGCGGGCTCTGGCGGACGACGGTGAAGGCCGGCTCTCCCGCGATCACCAGCACGCGGAGGTCGAAGTGCTCGCCCCCCAGCCGCGCCTTCGCGACGCGCTCCTCGACCTGGGCGCCCTCGCGCAGGAGGAAGCGGAGCACCTCGTCGGCGGCCGCGCCGACGTAGCGGCGGAGCTTTCGCGAGTTGTAAAGGAGCCGGTCGCGCGAGCCCGCGACCGGGCGCGCGAGCTCCACGGTGGTCACGAAGGAGCCGCCCTGGGCGTCGTCCTGGTAGATGCCGAGGCACGAGGCCGAGGAGCCGCAGGAGAGCTTCACGTAGACCTGGCGCAGGGAGGCGGCGCGGACGCGCTCGCGGAGCTCGTCGGGGGTCGCGATGTCCCCCAGCGCGCGGGGTACCGGGATGCCGAGCGCCGCGTAGCGCCGGGAGGTGATGCGCTTGTCGAAGAGCTCGCGCACGCTGGAGGGGGGGCTCAGCACGGTCCAGCGAGGTCTGTCGGCGAAGATCGGCTCGAGGTCGGCGAGCACGCGTTCGACGCCGAGGTGCTGCTGGCGCGGCGCGAGGATCCTGCCGCGCTCCTCGCGGAGCGCCTCGATGGCGGCGGGGGAGAGCGTGGCGGCGCCGGCCTCGCGCGCGTCGGGCCAGCCCCTCGCGAGCATGGCCTTCTCCACGGCGTGGTCCTGGCCGTACGAGTCGATGCGCACGAGCAGCGGCCCGTCGGGGACCTCGCAGAGGGCCCGGGGATCCTGGAGGATGGACAGCCACGAGACCACGATGGGCTCGTCGTGGCCGCGTGCGCGCAGGGCCTCCCGGAAGGACTCGACGCGCTGGTGCCCGGGGTTGCCGATGACGAGGTATCTACTCGGCGACCTGGACGTAGCGGTACTCCTCGTTCGGATCGCCCTGGTCGTCCACGTCCACCTCGGTCGACGTGAGGGCCGCGACCAGCCGGGCCGCGACCTCGTCGGAGAGGTAGTTCTGGCTGAGATCGAGCCGCTTCAGGTGCTTCAGGGCCTCCGCCTGCGCGAGGAGCGCGTTCGCCCCCTCGTCGGTCATGGCGCCCTTGGAGAGGTCGAGGGTGTGGAGCTGGCCGAGGATCTTCGCCGCCGGGACGGCCGCCGCGAGCTCGTCGGCGAACTCGGCGTTGGAGAGCCCCAGGTGCCGGAGCTGTCCCAGGTTCTTGCCTTCGAGCAGGGCCGCCAGGTCCCCCGCCCCGCAGTCGCCGCCGTACTCCTCGGTCCCGAAGTAGAGGACCAGCTTCTCCAGCCTGGGCCATGACGCCTTCGCCACCGACCTCAGGTTCGCCTTGGTCAGGCCGCCGGTGATGATCTCCAGCGACACGAGGCCGGGCAGCTTCATGTCTCCCAGGTCCATCTTGCCCATCTTGATGGCGAGCTCCTCGAGCCGGGCGAGCTTGGGGTAGAGCGGGGCGAGGTCGCCGAGGTCGGACCAGGAGATCTGGAAGTCCTCGACGCTGAACTTGAGGGAGCGCAGCGTGGGCGGCAGGTCGAGCTTGGCGAGCGCCTTGATGAGCGGCCCGTAGTCGGGGTTCCCGTCCTCGGTGCCGAACACCAGGATCGACAGCGACCGCAGGAACTTCGCCGAGGCGAGCCCGAAGAGGATGCGGCACGCGCCCTCGGCGTCGATGTCGCTGTACTCCTCGCCGCCGATGGAGACGTCGCGCAGGAAGCCGAGGCGCCACGTCAGCGCCACGTCCTCGTCGAACTCCGCCAGCTCGGGGAGCTCACCCAGGAAGTCCGCCTGGTGCTCGGTCAGCAGGTCCTTCTCCTGGCGCTTGAGCTTCTCGTCGTCCGGCTTCTTCAGCAGCGCGGCCTGCACGGCGATGAGCTGGCCGCGCGGATCGCCGTGCGCCTGGAGCCAGTCGCCGTACACCAGGTAGCCCTCCGGATCCTCGGGCCGGGCGAGGATCATGGCCTCGAGCTCGGGGTTGGAGGTCGCTGCCGCGGCGGTGCCCTCGCCGCCCGAGACCAGGACGTAGCCCTTCTTCTCCTTCTCGAGGATCAGCTTGTCGTAGGCCTTGCGGGCCTCGGCGGCGCTGTCGAAGTCCTTCGTCGTCTCCTGCCCGTCGGTGCCGATCTTCCCGTAGCGCGTCGTGAAGGACTCCCCCTCGAGCTCGATCTCCCAGAACTTGTTCGAGGTGCCTTCCTTGAACTCGTACCGTCGCATGCGCGTCCCTCCCGCTGCCGGATGGTGCAGCGAGGGTAGAGCCATCGGTCGGGCGATGGAACCCTGCGACGGCGCTCAGTCGCCGGTGGCGTCGTTGGCCCCCGACTCCGGCGCCGCCTCGATCGCGGCTTCCACGCCGCCGTCCCCCGCGGCGTCCACGGGCGCGTCGGCCGAAGCGTCCTCGACCCCGGCGCACGTGTCGCAGCAGCTGAGGAGCACGGTCAGATCGGCCGACACGCACGTCCCCGGCGGGCACGCTCCGCCGTCGTCCTGCGAGATCAGGCCCTTGGCCTCGCACGTCGCGCACTGCGAGCCGCAGCACGACGCGGAGGCCTCGCTCTCGAGGCACGTCCCCTTGGGGCACACGCCGTTGACTGCCTCGAGGTACCCGTCGCCACAAGGCCCCTGCGCTGGGGAAGGTGTCGAGTTGGCGGGCGTCGACGAGCACCGGAGCACGGCGAGCGCGACCGTGACGACGAGGGCAGCGGGGACGAGGCGCATCGAGGAACCATAGGCGTCACGCGCGCCTGAGTCACGTACGACGCGCTAGAGGGGCGCCATCTCGTCCTGCTTGAGGAGCTTGGCGAAGCTCTCCTTGTCGATGGCCTTCTCGAGCGCTGCGGTGGGGCTGATGGTCTTTTCCCGGACGAGCCGCTCGAGGGCCATGTCCATGGTCTGCATCCCCTGGGCCTGGCCGGCCTGCATCATGCTCGGGATCTGGAAGGTCTTGTTCTCGCGGATCATCGAGGCCAGCGCGGGGGAGCCGATGAGGATCTCGTGGACGGCGATGCGTCGCTTGCCGTCGGCGGAGCGCAGCAGCTGCTGGGCGACGATGCCGGCCAGGCTCTCGGCCAGCATGCCGCGCACCTGAGGCTGCTCGTCGGCCGGGAAGGCGTTGACGATGCGGTCGATGGTGGCGGCGGCGCTGTTGGTGTGGACCGTGGCGAAGACCAGGATGCCGAAGCTGGCGAGCTGGAGCGCGAGCTTCATGGTCTCGTTGGTGCGAAGCTCGCCGATGAGGATCACGTTGGGGTCCTCGCGCCCGGCGCTGCGGATGGCGTGCGCATAGGTCGAGGCGTCGCGGCCGATCTCGCGGTGCGTGATCTGGGCCTTCTGGGGGACGTGCACGAACTCCACCGGGTCCTCGATGGTGAGGACGTGGCAGGCCCGCGTCTTGTTGATGTGATCGATCATGGCGGCGAGCGTGGTCGATTTGCCCGAGCCCGTCGGGCCCGTCACCAGCACCAGCCCCGACCGCCGGTCGGAGAGCTTGCGCAGCACGGGCGGACAGTGGAGGTCCTCCAGCGTCAGCACCTTGGCCGGGATGGTCCGGAAGACGGCGGCCAGGCCCGTGGTCTTGTAGAGGTAGTTCGCGCGGAAGCGGGCCTTCTGCCCGTAGGCGTAGGCGAAGTCGAGGTCGAGCGACCTGGTGATGGTCTCCTTCTGCGCGGGGGTCACGATCTCGAAGAGCAGCGACTCCATCTCCTCCGGGGTGACCGCCTCGCTGCGCATCTCGACCAGGTCGCCCCGCAGCCGCATGAGCGGCGGGTAGCCGATGCCCAGGTGGAGATCGCTCCCGCTGGCCTGCAGGAGTGCGTCGAAGAGGAGATCGATGGCCGCCATCAGGACCCTCGCTTGCCGAAGAGCTGCCCCGCCTTGCCCAGCAGGCCTCCCGTCGTCTCTGGTTTGAGCGGTTGCACGGCGATGGCACCGGGCGGCGGTCGCTTCCCGGAGAAGACGGCCTCCAGCTCCTCGGGCTGCTCGGCCACCGACAGGGCGGCCTCCTTCGTGATGCGGCCGGCCTGGACGAGGTCGTACAGCGACTCGTCGAGCCGCATGATGCCGAAGCCCTTGCCGCGCTGCTGGAGGCTGGGAATCTGGTAGGTCTTGTTGTCGCGGATCAAGTTCCACAGGGCGATGGAGCCGGGGAGCAGCTCGACGGCGGCCACCATGCCGTGACCGTCCGCGGCCGGAAGGAGCCGCTGGCTGACGATGAGGTGAAGCCCGCCGGCCAGGGTCATCCGCACCTGCTGCTGGTCGGCGGGCGGGAAGAGATCGACCAGGCGATCGATGGTCTTGGCCGCGCTCGGGGTGTTCATCGTCCCCAGCACCAGGTGCCCCGTCTCGCTCGCGGCCAGCGCCATGCGCACCGTCTCGGTGTCGCGCAGCTCGCCCACCACGATGACGTCCGGGTCCTCGCGCAGGGACGCCTTGAGCGCAGCCGCGAAGGACTGCGTGTGCGAGCCCACCTCGCGCTGACTGATCATGGCCTTCTTGCGCCCGTGCACGTACTCCACCGGGTCCTCGACCGTGATGATGTGGTGCGTCGTCCCGCGGTTCACGATGTCGACGATGGCGGCGAGCGTGTTCGTCTTGCCGTGGCCCGTCGGCCCGGTGACCAGGACCAGCCCCTGGTGGTGATGGGTGGCCTTCTCGATCTCCGGAGGCAACCCCAGCGAGGCGAGGGTCGGGACCGTGGGGGCGATGAGGCGGAAGCAGGCCTTGAGCCCCGTGCGCTGCCGCGAGACGTTGACGCGGTACCGTCCCCGCGAGCCGCGGTCGAGGGCCAGGTCGCAGGAGCCGTTCTCGGCGAGCGTTCCACGGAGGCGCTCCGGCACGATGGGCAGCACCATCTGCTGCACCGTGGCCTCGTCGATGGGCGCCCCGCTGGGCAGCAGCTCCCCCGCCAGGCGCAGCAGCAGCGGCCGGCCCGCGATGATGTGCAGATCGCTCGCCCCGGCCTCGCGCGCCGCGGCCAGCGCCGCGTCCAGCCTGGCCGCACTTCGTGGATCGCCGGGCGCGACCTCCACCGGGTCGGCCGGCCGCAACTGCGCCTGCGCGACCGCGGGCGTACCAGTGGCGGAGGGCCCCCTCTTGATCCCCGACGGCTTCACCACGGCCGCGCGCAGCAGCGGCTCGGACATGGTGGCCTCTGCGCCCAGGTCTTGCGGCTCGACCGCGGCGGGCGGAGGAGGCTCCTTGGGGAGGCGGAGCGCAGGGATCGACTTGCGGGTCGGCGGCTTCTGGGGCGGGATGGACTTGCGGGTGGGGGGCTTGTGGGGAGGGATCGACTTGCGGGTCGGCGGCTTGTGGGGCGCGACGGACTCGCGCGCGCGCGACGGCTTCTCGGGTGCGGGGGGCGGAGCCGACGCCTTCCGGATGAGGACGAAGCGCGCCTGCACCCGCCCGTCGCGCATCACCGCCTGCACGCCGACGGAGCCCACCCCCTCGAGGCGCATCGTCCACGCCGCGGGTTTCGACTCGAGGTCGTCGACGTAGCGGCTGCCGCCCCCCGACACGAGCATCTCCAGGATGGATTCGGTGGACCGCGCGTGCTCGTCCACGGGCTCGTACTTGCCGTTGACCTTGATGCAAGGGAGCCGATCACTGGCGACTGCGAACTCGGACACGTCGGCCCGCGAGAGCTCGCGCAGCATCTGCTGGAGGGACTTCACCACCTCCCATGATACCGGAAACCCGACCCGCGGATGCTTGTGCTACTCGGCCTGGGCGGCTGCCCGCGCGTGCGCGCCGTTCGCGCCCCGGTGGTGCCCCGCGACGCGATCGCTGTCGCCGCGCGAGTAAGCCTCGAAGAGGCGCCCCCACGAGGTCTCTGCCTTCCAGGTCTCGAAGGTGCGCCGGTCCTTGAGCGGCCACCGGTAGTAGTCGTGGTAGGCCTCGCTGCCGAAGATGAAGGCGTTCACCAGCGGCGTGTGGAAGAAGAGCTTCTGGAAGCGCTTCATCGGGCCGAACCACATGAAGTCGCCGACCTTGCTGGCGCCGTTGTCGCCCACGTGGAAGCCCCAGCTCTCCTGGCTCACCTGGGCGGGGTCGTCGCCCACGATCTCGATGTCGCGCGGATCGCCCACGCCCAGGCCGTCGTCGTGCGCCACCTTGATGTACTCGAGCGACATCGGGTCGAAGCCCATCATCTTCGCGGCGACCGCGTCGATGGCGACCTGGTCGGCGCTGGCCAGCATGTAGTCCTTCACCACCGGGATCATCGTACGAGGCCCGGGGCCGTTGCCCGCGGTGGTTCCATCCATCACCGCGAAGAGGCCGCTGTGGATCTCCTTCTGGATGGCCAGGAGATCGACCAGCGTGCGGTGGATCCACGTGTGGGTGTAGTGCCGCTTGGTCGCGAGCAGGCCGCCGAAGGCGTTCTTCATGGCCCCGGTGGTGGTGGTGTAGATGTGGCACTTCATCGTCGGCAGGTGGACGATGTTCTTGCCGAAGAAGTAGTCCGGGATCTGGATCCCCTCCGGGAAGATGCGGTGAAGCACGTGCATCTTCGCCTTGGGCCGGTACTCGACCCACTTCATGTCCGTCTCTTTGAAGTTGTAGAGGACGGGGATCTCGTACTTCTTGAAGAGCGGGAGGTAGTGGTTGAGGTCCTCGCCCTTGAAGGCGTTGGTGACCACCGTCTTGTTCTGCACGCAGCTGACGTCGACGTAACCCGCCTTCTTGAGGGCGAGGATGGTCCCCTCCATCTGCCAGGGCGTCGAGTTCGCGCTCGGGAACGGGTAGTGCCACGAGATGTTGTCCTTGAGGATGGTCGTGTGCCCCTTCGCGAGGGCGTCGCCCATGCCCGCCATGGCGCACAGCCGCTCGATGTCGGGGAGGATCGTCTCCGGCTTGACCTTGATGACCGCGACCTTCGACTTCGCCATCTCTCTTCTCTTCTCCGGGTAGCTACGCCAACAGCAACGGTTCCAACGTGAGGCGCATATCAGCTGCGCGCAAATGCGTCCTTGCCGGAAAACACAGCGCCCTGGCCGAGCTCGAAGCCGATGCGCATGAGCTGGTTGTACTTCGCGATCCGGTCCGAGCGGGAGAGGCTGCCCGTCTTGATCTGGCCGGCGTTGGTCGCCACCGCCAGGTCGGCGATGAACGAGTCCTCCGTCTCACCCGAGCGGTGGCTGATGATGGAGCGGTAACCGTTCTGACCGGCCATGCGGATGCAGTCGAGCGTCTCGGTGAGCGTCCCGATCTGGTTGAGCTTGATCAGGATGGCATTGGCGACGTCGTCCGCGATGCCGCGCTTCAGGCGCTCCACGTTGGTCACGAAGACGTCGTCGCCGACGATCTGGAGGCGGTCGCCGAGGCGCTTGGTGAGCGCCTTCCAGCCCTCCCAGTCGTCCTCCGCGCAGCCGTCCTCGATGGAGATGATGGGGTACTTCTTCGACAGCGCCTCGTAGATCCCGCAAAGCTCGTCGCGCGAGACGCTCTTCTTGTCGAAGGTGTACGTGCCGGTCTTCTTGTCGAAGAACTCGTTCGCCGCCGCGTCGAAGGCCACGAAGACGTCCTTGCCCGGCTTGTAGCCGGCCTCTTCGATGGCGCGGACCACGAACTGGATGGCCTCCTCGTTCGACGCGAGCTTGGGCGCGAACCCGCCCTCGTCCCCCACCGCGACCGTGAGGCCCTTGTCCTTCAGCAGCTTCTTCAGCGTATGGAAGATCTCCGACCCGGCGCGCAGCGCCTCGTCGAAGCTCGGCAGTCCCGCCGGCACGATCATGAACTCCTGGATCTCCAGGCCGTTGTCGGCGTGCGCGCCGCCGTTGATGATGTTCATCTGCGGCGTGGGCAGGACCCGCGCCTGGACCCCGCCGAGGTACCGCCAGAGCGGCAGACCGACCGCCTCGGCCGCCGCGCGCGCGACGGCCATGGACACCCCGAGGATGGCGTTCGCCCCCATCTTGGTCTTGTTGGGCGTCCCGTCCGCGTCGAGCAAGACCTGGTCGATGGCGGGCTGATCGAGCGCGTCCATCCCGATGACCGACGGCCCGAGCGTCTGGTTGACGTGGTCGACCGCCTTCTGGACGCCCTTGCCGTGCCAGCGCTTCTTGTCGCCATCGCGGAGCTCGAGCGCCTCGTGCTCGCCGGTGGAGGCGCCGCTTGGCACGGCGGCGCGGCCGTGGCCAGAGGTGGTCTGTACCTCGACCTCGACCGTGGGGTTGCCGCGGGAGTCGAGAATGGTGCGGCCCAGGACTGCGCTGATCTCGCTCATGTCGCGGCCGCGTGTAGCATGAGCTGCATGCGGAGGCACGCCATGTCCGGTCCCGTCCGAGGCCCCGTCTCGTTCACCCGTCCGTCGCTTCTCTCGGCGGTCGCCGTCGTCGCCATCCTGGCCGGTGCCAGCACGAGCACACAGGCGCAGCAGCCGCCTGCCGCCCCGGCCCAGCCGCAACAGTGCACCAACGTATTCCCGCCCTTCCGGCAGAACGGCTCCCAGCTCCAGCAGGCCATCGCCGCCGGCGTCAACGTGTCGGTGCCGGTCCCCGTCTCGGTCGCGTCGGCGCCCCAGATCACCATCGGACCGCCCACCCTGGTCGGCTCCGAGGTCGTGCAGGTGAAGCAGATCATCCCGAGCACGAACCCGAGCTTCGTCTTCGTGGTCGTCGACCTGGGTCACCCGCACGCTGTCGGGGAGATCGTGTGGCCCACATGGCAAGGGAGCTTCTGCGCCGCGGCCTGCGCGCCGGGGACGAACGCCTTCCCGCAGTGCCTCCCTGCGTGCCCCGCGCTCACGCCCTGCCTGGCACCTTCGGTGCCGGGGATGCCCACGGCGGTGCCGGGCGTACCTACCCTCCCCGGTGCCCCCCCGACCACGCCGGCGCCTTCGCCCGGTGCTGCGTGGGTCGCGTTCCAGGGCGGCTGGGCGATGCAGGTCCCGCCCTTCGTGAACCCGGTGGTCCTGCCGCCCGTCCCCTGGCAGTCCTCATCGCCGCCGCCGCCCCAGGCGACCGTGTTCCAGCAGGCTTCGGCCACGCAGGGTGCCATCCCCAGCCCCACGCCGCAGGGTCCTGTCGTCTACGTACCCAGCGGCAGTCAGTGGCTCATGGTGCCGAGCGGCAGCTGGATGGGCGCGTCCACGCTCATCGTTCCCATTCTGCCTCCGCTGCAGCTGCCGGGGATCCCGCACTGAGGCCGTCGCCGGGTGGGGCGATCCCGGCCCAGAACTTCCGGAGGTCCGGCAACGTCCGCACGCGGCGCGCCGGGGGCAGGCTCGCGAGCAGGGCGCGCCCGTAGCCCTTGCGCACGATGCGCCGGTCGAGGATGCCGACGATCCCCGCGTCGCGCTGCGTGCGGATCAGCCGCCCGAACCCCTGCTTCAGGGTCATGGCGGCGCTCGGCACCGAGTACTGCGTGAAGCCGCTCCCCCCCTCACGATCGATGCGGGCGGCGCGCGCGGCGACCACGGGATCGTTCGGGGGCGCGAACGGGATCTTGTCGAGGACGACGAGGCGCAGCGCCCAGCCCGGGACATCCACCCCTTCCCAGAAGCTCATCGTCGCCACCAGCACGGCGCGCTGGCTCGCCCGGAACCGCGACAGGAGCATGTGCTTCGGGCGCTCCCCCTGCATGAGCAGCTCGTGGAGGCGGCTGTCGAGCCGGGCGCGCAGATGGGCGTGCAGCGAGCGCATGGCGCGGACCGACGTGCACAGCACGAACGCACCACCCCCCGTCAGCGCCACCAGCTCCATGATGCGGTCCCCGGCCAGATCCTCGAACGCCGGGTCCGCGGGCTCGGGCAGGTCGTCGGGGAGGTAGAGGGCGGCGCGGGACGCGAAGTCGAAAGGCGACTCGACCAGCAGCTCGCCGGTCTCGGGGGGCGCGCCCAGGCGGGCCTTGGCGAAGTGGAAGCCGCCTCCCGTGGCCAGCGTCGCACTCGTCGAGACGACTGTGGGGACCCGGTCGAAGAGCCGCGTGCGCAGGGTCGCCCCGACGTCGACAGGGCTGGCCCCGAGCGAGACGCTGCGGGCGCGCACGTCGAGCCAACGCACCTGGTCGAAGAGCTCCCCGTCCTCGCCTGCCCGCTCGCCGGCGAGGATACCCTTCAGCGCGTCGCGCAGATCCCCCGCCCGGCGACCCACCAGCTGGAGCGACTCTTCGCCCCGCGCTCTGGCGATGGCCTCCAGCGCCTCGAGCCGCACGTCGAGCGCCTGGTGCGCCGCGCGCACATGAGGAGTGACGTCCTGCTCCCCCAGCACGCGCCGGGCTTCCCGCACGTCGCCGCTGCCGCGCAGTGCGAGCGACGCGAAGAACGCGCGCGAGGCGTCCCGGGCCTGCTCGAGGGTGCCCCGCACCGGGCCGCTCTTCAGCGCCTCCAGCTGGTTGGCCCGCGCCAGCGACCGCTCGGCGTCGCGCAGCAGGGCGTCGACCCGCGCGCTCGACACACGCACGCCGAAGAAATCGGTAGCCACGTCCTCCAGCTGGTGCGCCTCGTCGAAGATGACGGCGTCGTAGGCCGGGATGACGCTGGCGTGGGCGCCGCGGGGACCGCTGCGAAGCGCGAGATCTGCCAGGAACAGGTGATGGTTCACCACGACGATCTGCGCGTCCTCGGCCTCGCGCCTCATGCGAGTCACGAAGCAGCGCTCGAAGTGCTCGCAGCCCGTGCCGATTCGCGTCTCGCTGGAGGAGGCCACCTCGCGCCACGCGTGGGCGTCGTCGGGCAGGTCGGCGAGCTCGGTGCGGTCACCGGTCTCGGTGGACTCGAGCCACGTGACGATGCGCGAGAACTCGAGGTCGCCGCCGTGGGCTCCGCCGAGGCGCGCCTCGTCGAAGCGGCGCAGGCATACGTAGTTCGAGAGCCCCTTCATGAGGGCTGCCTTCACCGGGATGCCGTACGCAGCGAGGGCCTCCGCCACGAGGGGGAGATCTTTGACGAAGATCTGCTCCTGCAGCGCGCGGGTGGCCGTCGACACGACGACCTTGCGCCCACTGAGGACCGCGGGCACGAGGTAGGCGAGCGTCTTGCCCGTCCCCGTCCCTGCCTCGACGAAGAGGTGCTGCTCGCGCTCCAGCGCCAGCTCGACGGCCTCTGCCATGGCGAGCTGCCCTTCGCGGTGCTCCCAGCCCGGCAGCGCCCTCGACAGCGGCGACCCGGGGCCGAGCACGTCGCGTGCGGAGGGCATGGGCAGCCCGTAACAGCGCGAGCGGGCGACGTCGAGGGGGCAACCCCGATTGAAACTCGAGGGGACGCCAGTCCCCGAGGGCCCCGAGCGAGGGGCGGCCTGCCGACCCCCGATTGAACTGCCGTTCACCCCGTGGTAGACGCGGCCCCGCTTCTCCGGCGCTTTCCAAGTCGGGCGCCGGCCCTAGGTGAAAGGCACCATGTCCCAGTCCGCGCTCTCCCTCGGCTCGAACGGTTCTCCTGCCGGAAACGGCAAGGTTCTCCAGGTGATCGGTCCCGTCGTCGACGTCGAGTTCGCCGACGGCAAGCTCCCCAAGATCATGAGCGCCCTGAAGCTCACCAACCCCGGCATCTCGAGCGCCAAGGACAACCTGACGCTCGAGGTCGCGCAGCACCTGGGGGAGAACACGGTGCGCGCGATCGCCATGGACACCACGGACGGCCTGGTCCGCGGGATGGCGGTGCGTGACACCGGCGGCCCCATCGCCATGCCGGTCGGCCCCGAGTGTCTCGGGCGCATCCTCAACGTCATCGGAGATCCGGTCGACGACGGCCCGCCCGTCCACACCAAGTCGCGCATGCCCATCCACCGCGCGCCTCCGCAGTTCGTCGAGCAGTCGACGAAGGTGGAGATCTTCGAGACCGGCATCAAGGTCATCGACCTGCTCGCCCCCTACCGCAAGGGCGGCAAGATCGGCCTCTTCGGAGGCGCCGGCGTTGGCAAGACGGTGCTCATCATGGAGCTCATCAACAACGTCGCCAAGACGCACGGAGGTGTCTCGTGCTTCGCGGGCGTCGGCGAGCGGACACGTGAGGGCAACGACCTCTTCCTCGAGATGACCGAGTCCAAGCTCGCGAGCGGCGACCCGGTCATCAGCAAGACGGCCCTCGTTTACGGACAGATGAACGAACCCCCGGGGGCCCGTGCCCGCGTCGCGCTCTCCGCGCTCACCGTGGCGGAGTACTTCCGCGACGAGGAGAAGCAGGACGTCCTCTTCTTCGTCGACAACATCTTCCGCTTCACGCAGGCTGGCTCCGAGGTGTCCGCCCTCCTCGGCCGCATTCCCAGTGCCGTCGGGTACCAGCCCACCCTGTCGACCGAGATGGGCGCCCTCCAGGAGCGCATCACCTCGACGACCAAGGGGTCCATCACCAGCGTGCAGGCCATCTACGTGCCCGCCGACGACCTGACCGACCCGGCGCCGGCCACGGCATTCGCGCACCTCGACGCCACGACCGTCCTCAACCGCGCGCTCACCGAGATCGGCATCTACCCCGCGGTGGATCCCCTCGACTCCACCAGCACGCTCCTCGATCCCAACGTCATCGGACAGCGCCACTACGACGTCGCCCGTCGCGTGCAGTCGACCCTGCAGAAGTACAAGGACCTGCAGGACATCATCGCCATCCTCGGGATGGACGAGCTCAGCGAGGACGACAAGCTCATCGTCTCGCGCGCCCGCAAGATCCAGCGCTTCCTTTCGCAGCCATTCTCCGTCGCCTCCCAGTTCACGGGCATGGAGGGCAAGCAGGTCCCCCTCAAGGACACGATCGACGGGTTCGAGGAAATCGTGAACGGCAAGCTCGACGAGCTGCCCGAGCAGGCCTTCTACATGGTCGGGAACCTCGACGAGGCCAAGGCCAAGGCGCAGCAGCTCGTCGTCAAGAGCTAGCCGATGGTCGCCGAGAAGATAGAGCTCGAGATCGTCACGCCGCGGGGGCGCCAGCTGCGCACCAGTGCTGACGAGGTCACGGCCCCCAGCGTGCAGGGTGAGTTCGGCGTGCTCCCGGGACACCTGCCGCTGCTGGCGGCGGTGCGCACCGGCATCGTGTCCTACCGCGTCGGCAGCGAGACCAAGCGCTGCGCGGTGGGCGCGGGGTTCGCCGAGGCAGGACCCGAGAAGCTCGTCATCCTGACCGACGAGTACACCGACCGCGAGCGCATCGACCCGGTGCTCGTGCGCAAGGAGCTCGGCGAGGTCCAGCAGCAGCTGCAGAAGCTCGACGCCGTCCCCATGGTCGCGGCCGACGCGAAGGGCGCGGACGCGGCGGCGGCGAGCGCCCGGGCAGAACGCGACGTGCTCATCGCGCGGGAGAACTGGCTGGCCGTGCAGCTCGAGCTCTACGGCGATCCACCGTTCGCAACGCAGCGTCCCTTCGAGGAGTTCGGCCCGCCGGCTCCGCCGGCCGAGGACGAGGTGCCGGTGGGCAGCGCGCCCCCGGACGGCAACTAGGATCTTGCGGCCGTGATGCAACGGTGGGTCACGACCCTGGTCGGGCTGGCGGTGGTGGTGCTCGCCGTCTGGCTGGTCGCGCACAACTACGAGCCGCCCAAGGCGATCGGGCACGATCCCTCTCCCCCGCCTTCGGCATCGTCCTCCAGGGTCGAGGACGGCGGAGCACCCATGTACGCCCTCGGCGACGCGGGCGTTGGCGAAGGGGACGGCGGACCGCTCCTGCTGGCCGACCTGCTCCGGCCCGATCCCCGGTTCGACGCCGGGATCGGCGGGAGAATGCTGGACGGGTCTCCCGTCCCTCCTCTTCCCCTCAACGTGCCCAGGCAGGTGCGGTTCGGCGTCGTCCTCGTCTCCTATGCCGGCGCTCAGCCGAGCGCGGTGGGAGGGAGCCGCCCCCCGACCCGCGCGAAGACCGAGGCGGAGGCGCTCGCCGAGAAGCTCCTTCTCACCGCACAGCAGGACTTCCACGCCGCTGTCCAGCAGGGTGATGGTGGCTCCTCGGACGACATTGGCCGGGTCAAGCTCGGGGTGCTCGAACCGGCCCCGGAGTACGTCCTGTTCACGCTGCCGGTGGACGGCGTGGGGGGCCCGGTCGACACCCCCCGCGGGTACTGGATCGTGAAGAGGCTCGAGTAACCGTTAGCCACCAAGACAGCGGAGCATTCATGTCCACCATCGACGTCCGACGCGCTCACGCGCTGCCGAAGGAAGAAGCCAAGAAGCGCGCCGAGGAGCTGGCGAGCTCCATGAAGCAGAAGTTCGAGCTCGAGTGGAGCTGGCAAGGCGATCGCATCGTCTTCGACGCACCGCGTGGTGCAGCGAAGGGCACGAAGGGCTCGGTGGAGGTGGGCGACAAGGAGGTCCGCGTCCAGATCGACCTGCCATTCCTCCTGCGGATGCTCAAGGGGACGGTCGAGGCGAAGGTCAACGACAAGCTGAACCAACTGCTCTGAAAAGCCGCAGCAGCTGACGACGTGAATTTGCATGCGTGGTCGCGCGCGACTGCGTTACCCTGGCTCGTAAGAAGAAGCGGTCGCACGCACGCTCGCGTCGTCCTCTCCGCATGTCCCAGACGCCCTCGATCAGTCCGCCGCAGGAGCCGCTGACGTCGACTCCGTCGCGTCTCCCTCCCCCACCTGCCGAGGTCTCGGCCTCGCTCGAGAGCACGGTGCGTCGGCTTCGTGCGGAGCTGGCCGCGACCCAGGACCGCCCGCGCCACTCCCGGCTGCTCACCGCGATCGCCGACCTCGAGGAGCGCGCCGGTGACGAGCCTGCCGCCGCCCGCGACTACCTCGCAGCCTACAACGCGGATTCCACGTTCCGCGAACCCCTCGAGGGCCTCGTTCGCCTGCTGGAGAAGCGGCGCAGTCTCAAGAACCTGGGCAAGCTGGTGGACGCCCTGGTGCGGGTCGCCGCGGCACCCGACGAGCGCGTCCGCGCCCTGCTGATGCGAGCGGCCTACCAGGCCGACGTCACCAACGATCTCGTGGAGGCCAAGGCCGCGGCCCGCGACGCGACGGAGATCGAGAACGCCCCTGTGGCCGAGCAGTCCAGTGCGTGGCTGACGCTGGAGGTGCTGGCCGGGCGGACGGGCGACACGGCGGCGCGGGAGGAGGCGCTGGCGCAGCGCGCCAAATTCGCGTTCGATCCCACGTGGAAGGCGCTCCTCCTGGTGGATCGTGCGCGCATGGCCGCGACCTCCGGCGACATCGAGTCGTCCGTGGCGCTGCTGCAGGAGGCGCGTGCGCTCGGCTCCCAGGCAACCTGGATCGCCACGTCGCAGCTCGAGCAGGTCGTGCTGGACCACCCCGGTATCCCGGGGACGGACGAGGCCACGGCTCGGGCCGAGGCGCATGCGGGAGCGCTCGACGCCGTAGCGCTGCTCCTCGAGGAAGCCATGAACGACGGCGCCCGTGGCGACGCGCTCGGTGTTCCGCACTGGGTCCGCCAGCCTGCGTACCGGGTCGACGTGTGGCTGCGCGCCGCCGACGCTCGCCGGCGTCTGGGGCAGCTCGACCGGGCTGCCGCCACGCTGGACCACGCCCTAGAACGGGCGACCAGCCTGCCCGAGGGAGAGATCCCGCTGGCGGAGGCGGCGATCGTCAACGCGCGCCTGCGCATCGCCGAGCTCCAGGGCGACACCGCCACGAGCGCCCGCCTGGCCGAGCGACGCCTGGCCACCGAGAAGAACCCAGGCCTCGTCGCCGCGCTCGCAATGCGCGTCGCGGAGCACGCGGCAGCGGAGGGGGACTCACCGCGCGCCCTCGAGGCCCTCTCGCGCGCCATCGCCGCCGATCCGGCATGCCTGCCCGCCCGTGCGCTCCAGCTCGACATGCTGGCCGACGGCGGCGATCCCGCTGCCTTCGCGGGCCAGCTCGAGTCGTTCGCCGAGCACCTCGTGACCGACGAGGCCCGGGGCCGCGCTTTCCTCCTCGCGTCCTTCGTGTGGGCGGTTCGGGCAAACGACGCGGCCGGGGCGAAGGCCGCGCTGAGCCAGGCCGCCATGTACGGGGTGGCCCCGTCGACGACGGGCCGCCTCGCGCGCGCCCTCGCCAGCATCGCCGGGGACAACCCGTGGTACGAGGAGGCGACCAAGCGGCTACTGGCCGCCGGAGGAACGGAGGCCGAGGCCGTCTCGCTTTACGTCGAGCTCGTCCGGTCCCGCCAGGCCCGCAACGACGTCGACGGAGCCGCCCGCGCGCTCCGCGAGATGGCAGGGGCTCCGCGCGGTGCGTGGCTCGCGCGCGTCCTCGAGGCCTTCCTGCCCCCTGCCGAGCCCGCCGACGACGTCGATCCAGACCGGACCGTCCCCAACCCGGGAGGCCGGTCGCGGGTGGCGGTCGAGGAGCTGGCGGGGCTCGAGCCCGATCCGGAGCTCGCACGCGGACTCTCGCTGGTGGCGGCCATCCGCGCCCTGGAGGGCGGCGACCCCGCGATCGCCCGGAAGCTCCTGCGCGAACTGGCAGCACGCGACGCCTCCAACACGATCGTCACGTCGTTCCTCGTCGATCTGGATCGTGCGGCGGGAGACCACGAGGCGGCCGCGCGGGTCGCGTCCGATGCGGCAGCCGTTACCCCCGACGGCGAGCTCGGGGCCGCCCTGCACCTCGAATCGGGGTTCGAGCGATGGATCGGGGGCGACCGCAAGGGAGCTCTCGACGAGTTCGAGGCAGCGCTCCCGGGCGCACCCGAGGCGGGGCGGATGGTGCTGGCGTGGGCATCGCGTGGCGTCGACGTCGACACGCTGGAGGGGCGACGGCAGGCCATCGAGCGTGCCCTCGCGGCGGCACAGGACGGCAAGGGGGCCGAGGCGCGGCCGCTCGCCCTCGAGAGGTTCGCCGCAGAAGTCGGCGGAGGCGATCCCGACGACGCCATGACCGCGCTCGCGAGCATCGACCGCGAGCCGGAGGGGGATCTGGGCGTCGCTGCCGCGCTCGCGCGGCTCGCGTGGTCGGGAGCTGCGGGTGACACGGACGCGACCCGAGCGGCCATCGTACGCATCGCCTCGCGCGGTCCGCGCGCCCTGCGCATGGCAACCGCCGAGCAGACGCGGGTCGCGCGCGACGCCGGCGACGCCGAGGAGCTGGCCCGCGCGTCCAGCCGCTGGTTCGAGGCCGGAGGCGGTCTCCCCGCCGCGCTCGAGTGGCTCGCGGCGACGGCGGCGCTCGGTCAACCCGAGGAGGAGAAGCGTGCCCGCCTCGGTGTGGCCTCCGCGCTCACCGGCGACGCGCGGGAGGCCATGCTGGCCAGTGCCGCGCTGCTGGAGCCGAGGATTCATCCCTACGAGCCGGCGCCCCTCGTCATCGGCAGCTCCGTGGCGGTGCGCCTGGCCAACCTCGAGCTCTCGCCGCCCGGCTCGGACCCGCGACGCCGGTTGGCAGCGCTCCTGGAGCTCGACACCGCCCTCGGCGACGACACTGCCGCTGACGGCATCTCGCTGGCCGGCTGGTCGGCGCTCGCGGCTTCGGATCTGGACGCTGCCACCCGGGCGTTCACCAAGGCGGCGGCCGCTCGTCCCGGCGACCTCGCCGCGTGGGAGGGTCTCCGTGTCTGCGGCCTGGAGAAGGGCGACGGTGCACTGCGTGCCCGCGCCGCCGCCGAGCTCGGAGCTCGCTGCGTCGACGCCGAACGCGGCGCCGCCTTCTGGGAGGAGGCGGCGCTCACCTGGCTCGAGGTGGGGGACGAGGCGAAGGCCGAGGGCGCCCTCGAGGCCAGCTTCGCGCGGGACGCCAAGCGAGCGGTGGCCTTCGACAAGCTGTTCCGGCGCGTGCGCGAGCGGAAGGAGAACGACAAGCTCCTCGCCCTCGTGACGCGGCGGCTCGAGGTGACCGACGACCCGCAGGAGATCCAGAAGCTCTTCTGGGAGCAGGCCCGCGTGCTCCGCGAGAAGGGCGACCAGGATGGCGCGCTCAACGCGCTCGAGCACGTCACCATGCTGGACCCCGATCACGTGGGCGCGCTGGCGCTGCTCGGCGAGATCAACATCCGGCGCGGAAACTTCGAGGCCGCGGCTGAGTCTCTGGCGCGGCTGGCGACGCTCGACAACGCGCCCGCCAAGAACCGCATGACCGCCGGTGTCGCGGCGGTGGATCTCTACGAGAACAAGCTCGACCGGTTCGACAAAGCGCTCGAGGTGCTGGTGGCCCTGCACGCCGCGAAGCTCTCCTCGCTTCCGGTGCGCGAGCGCCTGGCGCGCGCCGCAGCGCGCACCGGATCGTGGAAGGAGGCCACGTCCATCCTCGAGGAGCTGATGCACGAGCGCCCCGAGCCCGACGGGCGGATCGAGGCCGCGCGCCTGGCCATGGCCATCCACAGGGACCGGCTCGGACAGCCACAAGGCGCGGCCGCGGCCATCGTGAAGCTCCTGGAGGAGGCGCCCACGGATGGCGAGGCCCTCGACATGCTCTTGCAGACCGACCATCCGCCGGAGGTCCGCGAGCGCCTGCTCAAGAGCGCGCGCCAGGCGCTCATCGAGAGCTTGCAGAACAGACCCGGCGACATCACCAGCGTGCGCCGCCTCGTCCGCGTGGCGCGGGCGCTCGGGGATGACTCGCTCCAGCAGGCCGCGCTCGGCGCGCTGCTCTCGCTCGGGGCCGGCGACACGCAGGCCGAGGCCGCCTTTACCCAGCTCGCGTCGAAGAAGCCAGCGACGCCCCAGGTCGCCGCTACCGAGGCGACGCTCCGCTCCATCCTCGCGCCCGGCGACGAAGGCCCGCTGGCCGAGCTTTTCGTCGTGCTGGGGCCGACACTGGCGGAGGCGCTGGGGCCGAACCTGCAGGCCTGCGGCGTGACCAAGCGGGACAAGGTCGACCCCCGGAGCGGGCTCGGGCTACGAAACGAGATCGCGATCTGGGCGGGCGCCCTCGGCATCCGCGAGTTCGACCTGTACGTCGGCGGAAAGGACGCGCAGGCCGTGCAGGGCATCCCCGGCGAGACGCCGGCGCTGGTCGTGGGCTCCGGGGTCAATGCGCCGCTCACACCCATTGCGCGGGCCCGCATCGCCCGCGAACTCCTGGCCATCGTCCGGGGGACGACGGTGACACGCTCGCGCGACGACCTCACCATCGCCGCCATCGTGGTGGCTGCGTGCGGTCAGGCCGAGGTCACGGTCGAGCGCCCGCCCTACCCCGTGCTGGCCGAGGTCGAGCGCCTCTTCGGCAAGGCCATCGCCCGCAGGACGCGCAAGGCCATCCCGGATCTGTGCAACGCCATCGTGCGGTCCAAGGCGGATGCGCGGGCATGGAGCAAGCGGGCGGTCGCCTCGCACGACCGCATCGCGACACTCGCGAGCGGCGACCCGAGCGTCGTCCTGTGCGACGTGCTGGGCGTCACCCCCGAGAAGCTGGGGGTCACCGTGAAGGGCAACGCGCGGGCAGAAGAGCTGCTCCGCTTCGTCCTCTCCCCTCTCTACCTCGACCTCCGCCGCTCGCTCGGGCTGGAGGGAGGCACATGACGGACGACAAGAAGCTCCCCGGCGACATGGAGGGCGTCGACTGGGACCAGGCGCTGTCCGAGTGGGAGAACAAGTCGTTCGTCCCGGAGGTGGCCAAGGACGTCGCCACGGACAAGCCAGGGGCCCTTTCGGGCGGCCCCGTCTCCAAGCCGCTGTACCGGCCGCCGACAGCAGCGCAGACCCCGCCGAAGAAGGCGCCGCCGCCCCTGCCCAAGCCACCGCCGCCCCCGGTTGCGGCCGCGAAGCCGGCCGCGCCCCGGCCTCCCAGCGAACCGCCCATCGAGGGAGACGACGAGAACAGCGGCGCAACGGTCATCGCCGCGATCCCGCGAGAGCTGCTGCAGCTGCGGAACAAGGGGGACGAGCCGGCGCCGAAGTCCGTGTCGCGCGGTGGCCTGGGCCAGCTCTTCGCGCGCGAAGAAAAGCGCGAGCCGGCGGCGGCGGCCAGCGTCGACGTATCGTTCGACGAGTCGCAGCCACGGCTCCCCGCTGCGCCTCCCGTCGGCGATCCCGCCGGCGAGGTCGTGACGAGCGCCAAGGCCGTGGTGGCCTCACGACCCGAACCCGCGCCGATGCCCCTGCGCAGGCCCTCGCAGGTCGACGCGACCGAGAGCGTGCCGGAAGGTGGCATGTTCGACCCCTTCACCGAGCCCGAGCCGCGCTCGGCCCAGGCCACGCGTCCCGCCGAGGAAGAGGTGGACGATCTGCTGGCGCAGTCCTCCCCTCCTCCGGCCCCCGAGGAGCTGGCACCAGAGCCGGAGCCAGCCGCACTGGCACCAGCGCCGGTGCCCGAGCCACCCAGCGAGCCTGCGAAGGCCGAGAAGACCGAGGAGGAGCCGCCCGCGTCGACGACGCAGGTGACGAAGACCGAGCCGCCCTTGCGCGGCCCTGCCCTCCTTTCTCCGGAGGCGCGGAAGTACGACCCCAACGAGGAGACGATGATCGGCGGCAACGCCGAGCTGGCGCGGGCACGTGCTGTCGCCGCGGCGGTGCTGGCGAGGCGCGCGGGGTCTCCCCCCGAGGTTGACGAGGACGAGGTCGAGGAGGACCGCGAGGGCGGCCCCGCGGCGGCGGCCGAGGTCCCCACGCGCACCTGGCCGGACGAGAAGCCGGCCAGCGCCTGGCTGTCGGACAGCGCGCGGGAGGCGCTCGCGTCGCGCGCCACGTGGCTCGAGGAGGAGGCCCGCGCGCTCGGCGACAAGGTCCCTCGCGCGCGTGGCCTGCTTGCCGTCAGCGAGATCATGGCGACCCTCGGCGAGCGGGAGCGGGCGCAGGCCCTCGCGGCGGAGGCCAGGGATCTCGCGCCATCGCTGGGTCTGGCGCACCGTCAGGCGCGTGCGCTGATGCCCGCCCCCCCCGATCCGGAAGACTACGTCGAGGCGCTCGACGCCGAGGTGAAGCTGACCCCCGCTGGACCCGCTCGGGTGCACTCCACGTTGCTGGCGTCGGAGGCCCTTCGCGCGGCTGGCGACGAGGAAGGCGCCGTGAAGCGCCTCGACCAGGCCGCGCGCATCTCCACGGCGGATGTGCGCGCCCCGATCGCGCGGGCGGTACGTGCGCTGGCCCGCGGGGAGACGGCGAGCGCTGCCCTGCGCTTGCCCGAGGCGCCCGAGCTCGCGCCGGTGAGTGAGGCCATCAACCTGGCCCTCCGGATCCGTGGCATCGATCGCAAGGAGGTCACCTCCGACCAGGTCTCTCCGAACGAGCTCTTGCTGCGCGCTCGTCAGGCCATCGACAAGGGTGACCTGGTCGCCGCTGCCCCGCTAGTAGCCCAGCTCGGGGACGTTCCCGAGCTCGCCGGCGGCGCAGCGTGGCTGGCCGCAGCGCTCGGCGCCGTCCGCGCTCCACGGCGAGGGGAGGCGACGCGCTGGCTGCGCGATCTCATCGAGCGGGGTGATGGCGACGCCCGTCGGGCGCTGGTGGCACGGGCGATCGAGCTCGACGATCGCGATCTCCTCGTCGAGTTTGTCTCCGGCGCGAGCCCCCTCAGCTCCGCAGAGCGCGTCGCGCTCGCGACGCTCTTGGGACTGCCTCTCACACCGATCGATCCGCACCTCGACGCGACCGCCTCGGCACCCGGGATGGAGCCTCTGGCCGCGGCGGCGGCGGCCAGGACGAAGCCGGCTCAGGGGAACGACTACGCCTCGCAACGCGTAGCGCGTGCGCAGCGCACGGCGGGATCGCCCGAGTCGCGGGCGCTGGTCAGGATCGGGCGGCTGCTCGCCTCCTCGGCACCACCTCCCGAGGTCGAGGCCGCGCTCGAGGGTCTGGGGGACGCGAGGTCCGCCGCCGCCAGGGCTGTGGCGCTGGAGATGGCGGCGCGCTCGGGTCGCGCCCTCGACGTGAGCGCAGCCCTCGAGGCCTGGGGCAGCGGGCGGGGGTCGGGCGAGGAGCGCGCGATCGGCGCGATGGCCGCGGCGCTCGTCGCCGAGCGCGCAGGGAGCAAGGTGCGGGCGCTCGAGGCCTTCAAGGCCGCGCGCGCAGCCGACCCGACCAACGAAGCGGCCCTGCGCGCGATCGCATCGCTGGAGCAGGTCGACCTGGTGGGCGAGATGAACGCGCTGGCCGACGAGCTGGGCGAGGGGCCTCGCGGCGCCATCGCGCGCATCGAGGCGGTCACGCGCGGCGAGGGCGTGTTGCCCGAGCCGACCCGCGCGGATCTCCTGGAGCGTGCACACCAGGCGGCCCCGGCGTTGCCCATCGCCTCCTTCCTCGCCGAGCGGATCGCACGGCGCGCAGGAGACATCGACGACGTCCTGCGCTGGGTGCGAGAACGGCACGCCGCCTCGGCGGATCCCGTCGAAGGGGCCCTCGACGGCGTACGCGAGGCCCTGCTCGTGGCCGACCGCGACCCCACGCTGGCGGGGGACCGGCTCCAGGAGGCCCACCGCGCGCGACCGGCGGACATGGCCTTGCGCGAGCTCTACGAGCGCCTTGCGTCCGAGCCGCCCGACGATCGCGCTGTCTGGCGGGAGCAGCGAGCGGCAGAGGCGACGGGCGACGCGCGCACCCTGCTCTACCTGGAAGCCGCGCAGGAGTACCAACGTGCCGGTGACGAGGGCGGCGCGCTGCGCTGCGCCGAGGCCGCAGCGGCGACGGATGCCCTGCTCGGCCGCATCGTCCGCGAGCGCGCCGAGCTGCGCGCAGGAAACGTGGCCCGGCTCGCCGAGGAGCTGCTGGCAGCGGCCAAGAACACCGAGGACACGGGGCTGCGCCGGGAGGCCTACCAGCGCCTCGCAGTGCTCGACGCGACCGCGCGCCAGGACCCTGCCAGCGCCCTGCTCTGGCACCGATCCATCCTGGAAGAGGCGCCGACCTTCACCCCGAGCCTCCGTCACGTCGAGCACCACCTCATCAGCGAAGGGCGTGACGAGGAGCTCGAGCCCATCGCCAGCGCTATCGCCACGGCCCTCCGGGGTGCGGGGGCTGGAGAGGCTACCGCCCACGCGGAGCTCGCGGCGCGCCTGCGGATGCGCGGCGCCGAGGGCAGCTGGGATGCCTCGCGCGATCTGGTCGAGCTGGCGGCGGCGGAGAAGGATCCCCCGCTCTGGTCGCTGCGCATGCTCCAGGCGCACAGTCGCGCTCGTGGAGACGACGCGGGGTTCCTCGCCGTGACGCTGCGGCTCCTCGAACGCTCACCGAGGCCTGCGGAGGCGGCGGCTCTGCTCGTACAGGCAGGCGAGCTCGCGGCGCGGCTGGAGAGGCTCGACGAGGCGCGCTCGCTCCTCGAGCGCGCGGCGGCCGAGGATCCCGGCGACGTGGTCGCCTGGGGTCTTCTGGCCGATGTTCGGCAAAGAGCCGGCGACGCACGCGGCGCGGCCGAGGCCTGCGAGTCGCTTGCGCGGAGCAGCATGGTGCGCGAGCACCAGCTGCTGGCCTGGTACGACGCGGGGCGCTTCTGGGCGGACGAGGTGCACGACGACGATCGGGCCATCGTTGCCTTGGAGGCGGCTGCAGCGATCGACGTGGCCCACGAGGACGTCTTCGATCGGCTCTCGCGCGTCTACGCCAACCGGAAGATGCAGCCGGAGCTGGCCAGCCTGCTCGAGCGGCGGATCGAGGGAATCACCGATCCCGTGGAGCGGCTGGCCATGGAGGTGCGGCGCGGCCGGATCCTCCTCGAGGTGGGCGATGTCGACGGGGCGCGTACGGCCTTCGAGGCAGCGCTCGCCGAGAAGCCGGACGATGTGGACGCGCTCTCGGCGTTCGCCGACCTGTGCGTCGCGCAGCAGGACTGGGACACCGCCGAGCAGGGTCTGGTCCGGCTAGCTCGTCTCCTCCCGACGGCGGAGGAGCAGCGCGACGTGTACGCCCGGTTGGGGGAGCTGTACTCGCACCACTTGGTCAACCTCGCGCGCGCCGAGGTGGCTCTGAAGGAGGTGCTCAAGCGTGCCCCCGACGACATGGCGACGATGGAGAAGCTCGTCGACGTGTACAAGCGGCAGAACGATCCTGCCCGCGCCATCGAGCTGCAGCAGGAGCTGGTCAACAAGGCAACGACGCCGGACGAGAAGCGCCGTCGGGTCGTCGAGCTGGCGTCGATCCACGAGCAGACCGCGCACGACAACCGGCGCGCCGAGCAGACTCTCGAGGCCGCGCGCCGCGAGTTTCCGCAGGACGTGGGCGTGCTGCGCGCGCTGGCGGAGTTCTATGTGCGCCACCACCAGGCTCCCGCGGTCAACATCCTGCTGGACCGCGCCGGGGCGGATGCTCGGCGCGCGTTCGCCGCGGGCCGGTTCACCCCGGGCATCTTCGGGGTGCTGGCCACCGTGTTCGACCTGCGCGGCAAGAAGGACGCAGCCCGGGTGACGCAGGCGATGCTGGCCGCATTCGAGGGCCGGGCGGCCGGGGTGGGCGGCGCCAGCGAGCGCGCGTTCGACCCGCGGCTGGACGACGTGATGGCGCCCGACGTACTGACCCCGGCGATGCGAGCCCTCCTGCAGAAGACCGGGGAAGCCCTCGACCACGCCGCGCCGGTGGATCTCCGCGCCCTGAAGGCCGCCCCGGTACCTGCCGACGCGCCCGTGGCGCGGCTCGCCGTCACCGTGGCGCAGACCTGGGGCCTCGGTGCTCTACAGGTCCTCACGTCCCCGAAACTGGGCCTGACCTGCGTCCCGGTGAGCTCGTCGCCTCCGACCATCGTGCTCGGCGAGGGCCTGCTCGGCATGGAGCGCGCGGCCGCCTTCCTGGTCCTGCGCGCGCTGAAGCTCGTCTCGGCGAAGGCCTCCGCGTTCGGCAGGACACCCCCTGCGGAGCTCGCGGTCCTGGTCTCGGCGTGGCTCAAGTGCTTCAACCCCACCTGGCAGCCCCAGGGCATCAACCCCGCCCAGCTCAACGCGGCGGGCGGGCGTGTCCAGGCCGGGCTGCCTCGCAACCTCGATGCGGACGTCGGCGTCATCGCGCTCGAGGTCGCCGGTGGACTGGGCACCCAGGCGGCGACGCTCGCCCCCGGCGCCCTCAGCTGGGGTAACCGCATCGCGCTGCTCGCGCTGGGCGACCCCAACCAGGCGCTCGACGCCATCGCCGCCGCGGCGGGCCTCGCCGCCGGTGCACCCAAGGATCCCGCGGAGCGCGCCACGTGGATCTCGCGCACCCCCGAGGCCCGCGATCTCGTCGCCTTCGGCGTCACCGACGCGTTCGCGGAGGCGCGGTCGCGGCTCGGCCTCGATCGCTAGGGCTTCACTCGACCCGCAGCGAGACGGGGAGGCTCTCCTGCCCTTCCCTGCCCCGAGCCAAGAGGACGTGCGGCCCCGGCGCCAGGGTCCAGCGCGCGACGAAGGGGGCCCCCACGCGCCCCGCGGGCTTACCATCCACCACCAGCTCCACCGACTCCACGCCGCCCGGGACGTCCACCTCCACCGCGAGCTCCTGCCGGCCGCGCGGACGGTCGGGGTCGAGTACGAACTCGGCGCCGTCGGTCGGCCAGCGGATCCGGAGCGAGCGCGACGTCGGCGATGGGACCGGGCCTTCACCGGACGCCTGGCAGGGCCAGAGCGAAGAGTACCGCTCGGGTGCGGTGGCGCGCCCCGCGTCGGAGGCCCATCCGCGCGCGCCCACGTCGTAGCGCTCGAACGTCTCCGTGCGTACGAGGTCCGCGGGACAGCCTGGCCCCGCAAGCAGGCCGTTCCGACGATCGACGCGACGGGTCTCGTGCATCGCGCAGGGAGCGAGGTCGGCGCGCGCCGACCGCGTCATCCACTCCTCCACCACGTGGTGGCACGCCCCGGTCGGCCGTCCCCCGGACAGAGGGCACACATCGACCGGGACCAGCTCGTCCTCGCGGTCATCGCGATCCACGAGCCGCAGGGGCCTCGGCTCTCGCCCGCGCATGGCCGCCTCCATCGCCGCGTGAAACAGCGGCGCCGCGCCCGTGATCCCGCTCGTCCCATGCATGGCGCTTCCGTCGAAGTTCCCGACCCACACCGCGACCGTCACCTCGCGCGTGAACCCCACGGTCCAGTTGTCGCGCGAGCCCTTCGACGTACCCGTCTTGGCGGCGACGTCGAAGGGGAGATCCAGCGCGCTCTCCTGACCGAACGCCGCCACGCGAGCGCGTGGATCTGCGAGGACGTCGGCCAGCACCTCGGCCTGCACCCGCGGCATCACCCGTCGCTCCCCCGCCGCCGGAGGCTCCTCCCGCCCCCCACCTACGACCACGGCGCGGACCGCCCGCACGGGGCGCCACGTCCCTCCCCGTGCCAGCGTCGCGTAGGCGTTCGCCAGCTCGAGGAGCGTGACCTCGCCGTCACCCAGCGCGATCCCCGGCCCGTACCAGTCGTCGGTCTTCTCCAGACCGAACCCGAGGGACCGCAGGCGCGCCAGCACCTCGCTCACCCCGACCTGCTGCGTCGCCCAAACCGCGGGGACGTTGAGCGACGAGCCCAGCGCCTCGCGCAGCCGCACCGGACCGTGAAACCGCTCGTCGTAGTTCATCGGCGCGTACACCCCGTCGGACACGGGCACGCGGAGCGGCAGGTCCGGAAGCAGGGTGGCCGCAGACCACCCGAGACGCTCCATCGCCAGCTCGTAGACGAACGGCTTGAGCGTCGACCCCGGCTGCCGCCTCGCGCGCACGCCATCGTTCTGTCCTCCGTGCGGATCGGCGAAGTCCGACGAGCCCACGTACGCCAGGACCTCGCCGGTCTCGTTGTCGAGCACCACCGCCGACGCCGCACTCACGTGCCGGTCCTCCAGCGACGCGATCTGGGCGCGGGCCGCCAGCTCGATCTCCCGCTGCAGGTCGCCCGAGAGGGTCGTCTCGACGCGCTGGGCGCCCACCGCCCGCGGCCGCTCGCCCAGCTCGCCAGGCCACACCTCCGGCGCCCCCTCGGCGAGGGCCTGCACCAGGTGGGGCGCGCCGAAGCTCCCCCTTCGCGCGCGCGAGAGCAGCGGCTCCTGCTTCGCGCGCTCCGCGGCCTCCCGGGTCGTGAAGCCCGCCGCCACCATGCGCTCGAGGATGCGGTCGCGACGACGCAGCACCCGCGCCGGGTGCCGGTCGATGGCGTACACCGCAGGTCCCCGCGGGATGGCTGCCAGCGTCGCGGCCTCCGCCAGCGACAGCTCGCCGGGCGGCTTGTCGAACCAGAAGCGGCTCGCCGCGTCCACGCCGCGCAGCCCCGCGCCGAAGGGAGCGCGGTTCACGTACTGGCCGAGGATCTCCCGCTTGGAGAGCGAGGCCTCGATGCGGAGCGCCAGCGCCATCTCGTCCAGCTTGCCGAGGAGCGTGCGCGGGTGAGGGCGCACGAGGCGCGCGAGCTGCATCGTCAGCGTGGACGCGCCGGACACGACGCGGGCGTGGCTCGCGTCCGACCACGCGGCGCGCACGACGGCCACCCCATCCACGCCGGGGTGCTGGTAGAAGCGCCGGTCCTCCGCCGCCAGCAGCGCGTGGACGAGGTCGTCGCTCACCTGGTCGAGCGGCACCGGGCGCGCGCGCGTCGCGTCGTCCGCCCGGACCTCGCGGAGCAGCCGGCCATCGCGGTCGACGAAGCGGACCGACTCCCCGCCCTGCTCCGCGCCGAGCTCCACCGGGAGCGACATCGTCGCGGCCCGCGCGACCAGCCCCAGCACCGGGGCGACGGTCACGAAGAGGACCGCGACCGCCGTCCGCCGCGCCCGGGACAGCGCGCGCGCGATGCGGCCCACCGCCGGGATCACGGCGAGGTCACCTGGAGCTCGGACGCCGCCGTCCGGCCGAAGACCCCGGGGTCGTACATGCACTCGGCCTTCGTCGGCGGCACCACGAACCGCCCCACCGTCGTCGCGCGCGCGAGGTAGCGGTAGTGGTACATGCCCGCCGGCAGGTGCTCCACGAAGGTGAGCACCCGGTCGTCGTGCATCTCCCGGTGGTACCAGGCGGAGCCCCAGCCCTGCCCCGAGGCGCGCGCGTCGTCGTCGCTCCGCTCGGCGTCGTCCGCGTCCCCCTCCTCGCCTCCCTCCGTGGCGTCGAGCGACCTCGCGGTCGTCGCCAGACCCGAGTCCACCGGCTCCAGCCCCGCGGCCAGCGGATCGTCGAGCACCACCTGCTCGCGGGGTGCGGGCGTCACCAGGATGAGGTCGACCAGGACGAGGTCGCCCGCGCGCACGCGGGTCTCGGTCTGCGCGGGCAGCGTCCGCAGCGCGTCGCGCAGCCCGTCCGGGGTCACTGCGCGGACGAGCTTGCGCACGAAGAAGCCGCGATCGACCTCGTCGTGCGGCGGCTCCCGGCGCGCGTAGCGCAGCCGGGCCTCGTAGAAGAGCGTCCCCGAGCCGTCCATCTGGAACGCCACCGTCGAGTCGCGCTGACCCAGCACGGTCGCCATGGGGACCGTCGTCTCGCGCTGCAGCGGCGTCTTGCTGCCGAAGGGCGCGTCGAGCGCGAGCTGACCCGACACCCAGACCCGCGCGTCGAAGCTCGGCGACTCCTTCTCGTAGGCTCGCCGGTAGTCGTCGAGCGCCAGGAGCGACCAGGCTGCCTCGTGGGTCGACGCCCACTGTCCGTTCCTTCGCTCGCCGAGGAGCCCGCGCGCGAGGCGCGCCGCCAGCGGATGCTTGGGGTCCATCGCGAGCAGCGTCCGCAGCACGATGGCCGTCGTGCGCGGCTGCGAGTCGAGCAGCGGCGCGTAGTCGTCGCTCAGGTTCTCGGCGACGGTGGCCGACTCGGGCGTCACCCGCAGGTGCGCCTCCAGATCGCGCATCAGCTCCTCGCTCTCGGCGCGATCCATCTTGCCCACGGCGATGGCGTGGGCCAGCAGCGCGCGGGCGAACAGCGGCATCTCCGCGCGCCGCTCGTAGAGCCGGTTGGTGTAGCCGGGGTCCGCCCTGCCCAGGGTCGCCAGCACGTCGACGACGAAGGCGCGGCCGGCGAGGTCGATGGGCGCCGCGCCCTCGAGCTTCGCCAGCCGGCCGCGGAGCCATTGCGCCGCGCGGTCGGTCACCGCGTCGGGCACCGGTCGTCCGCCCTTCTTCGCGGTCTCGAGGCCCCACAGCGCGTAGGCCGTCACCCACGGGTCCGACTCGCGAGAGTCCGGCCACCAGCCGAAGCCACCATCGGAGCGCTGGTTGGCGAGGATCTTCGCGAGCGCCGCGTCGGCCAGCGCATCCGGGTCCTTCGGGAGCGGGATGCCGAACGCCGCCGCGAGATCCCGCGCCGCGACCAGGGGCACCAGGCGGCTGGTGAGCTGCTCGGTGCAGCCGTAGGGGTACTCGAGCAGCTGCGCCATCCCGTCGCCGACACCCACCAGCGTGGTCGACGAGACCCGCACGTCCAGCTCCCCCACGTCGTCCCGCAGCGCCCCGAGGTCCCCGAGCTTCTCCGCGCTCGCCGCGCGGGTCTCGCCCTCCAGCGCCACCGTCTCCATCGTCGCCGGCGCGTCCACGCGCCTGTCCACCTGGACGGCGTCCGACTCGCCCCCCGCCCGGGCCCGGAACGTCAGCTTGGCCGTACCTGCCCGCGGCGACGCGATGGGCCAGCGGACCTCGACGCTCTCGCCGCTCTTCACGGCGACCCTGCGCGTCGCCTCGCCCCCGAGCGTCGCGCCCTGCGCCGAGGCCGTCACCTCCACCGGGGTGTCCGGCATCCCCTTCGTGCTCACCACGACGCCGGCCTCGATGCCGTCGCCCGCGCGCAGGAACCGCGGGAGCGCCGGCCGCAGCATCAGCGGCCGGCTGGTGGTCACGCGCGTCTCGCCGTCGCCGAAGCGATCGTCGCGGCCCACGGCCACGGCCATCACGCGGAACGTGGTCAGGTTGTCCGGGAGCTTGAAGCGCACGTGCGCGCGGCCGTCGGGCCCGGTCTTCACCGCGGGCTGGAACCAGGCCGTGGCGCGGAAGTCGGCCCGCATCGTTCCCCCACCGCCGCCCTCGTCCCCCTTGTCGACCCCGAGCTGGCCGAACGACGCGCGGAAGATCCGCGCGAGGTCGGCGCGGCTCTCCATGGCGAACACCGCCAGGCTCCGGGGAGCCGTGAAGCGCGGCACCGGGTCCGGGGTCACGTACCCCGTCAGCAAGAGCACCCCCTCGTCGACCGCCCAGAGCGTCAGCTCGCCCTCGGCTGGCTTGCCCGCCGGATCGGTGACCGCTACGTCCGCCTCGACCGTGTCTCCGGGTCGCAGCTCCTTCTTCGCCGGCGTCAGCGTCACCTTGAGGCGGCGCGACTCCGGGTCGATGTTCAGCGAGGCGTAGCCCGACTTGAACGCCGGCGCGCCGACGTCGGCCCCGCGCGCCGGGGCGGCCTTCGTTCGACCTCGCACGAGGTGCACCGACACGAAGGCGTTGGGCCGCAGGTCCTCGGTGATCGGGACGCGCAGCGTCGGCGTGGCCCCCACCAGGTGAACGCGCTCCTGCCGGTAGATGCCCGAGCGCTCGACCGTCACCAGGGCGTCGGCCTCGCGGAACGGGCTCTTGACGAGCACGCGCGCGACGTCGCCGACCTCGTATGCCTTCTTGTCGGGCACGAGCTGGACCTCGCTGGAGTCGCTCGCGGCCCAGCCCGCGTCGCCTCCTCCCTCGCCGATCACGTACACGTCGTAGCTCGACGCCACCTCGCGCCCCTTCTCGTCCCGCGCGCGCGCCCGCACCAGGTAGTAGCCGGGCTGCGGCGGCAGGAGCGAGCACGGCGCGACGTCCGTGGTCGACACGACGTCACACGACGCCGCCGTGACGTCGACGGCCTTGCTGTTCCAGTGCCCGGCCCACTCGCCCGTCGACTCGAGCACGCTGCTCCAGGTGCGGCGGACCAGGTCCACGTGGACGGCGGCGCCGGGGCGGTGCTTGCCCGCGGGCTCGATGGCGGCCACCTCGGCCTTGACCGGCTCGCCCTTCGCGAGAAACCACTCCTTCGGGCGCCGCAGCGCTGCGTAGAACGAGGCCGGGTGCACGAGGGCGCTCGCCCGCGCCGCGACGGTCTGGCGCGATACGTCCTGCACCTCCGCCTCCAGCGTCACCACCTCCGTGCCGCGCTGGCTCTCCAGCGTCAGCGGCACGTGCGCCGCGAGCACGCCGTGCACGTCGAGCGCCGCGTCGCCGCTCTGGAAGCGCCCCGCGCGCGACGCGCGGCTGCCGAGGTCGAGCTCGTACGCGTCGTCGCTCACCGCGAAGTCGTCGGCCCCCGGGGGCACGAAGTACGAGCGGGCGCGCGTGACGTTCCAGCGGACCTTGGCCCCCGCCATCGGCGCCCCGAAGAGGTAGTCGCCGTGCACGTCGAAGACCCCCTCGGCGCCGTGGACCCACGACGGGGCGCCCGCGCTGACGTCCACCTTGAACTCCGAGGCCTTGTACGCCGCGAGCTGCACGGTCGCGCCGACGCCGCTGCCGGCCTCGCCGTCCATCTTCGCCTCGAGGCGCGCCTCGCCGAGGTGCGCGGTGGCGGGCAGAGGGACGTGCAGCGCCGCCACGCCGAAGTCGTCCAGCGTCGCGTCCTGCTCGAAGAGGCCCGTCCCCTCCGCGTCGATCGCCTTGACGTGCAGGGTGCGCCCGGCGGGCGTGTCCGTCCCGCGCGGTCGCGGCAGGCGGAAGATGGCCTCGAGCTCCACCGTCTCGCCCGGCCGGTACACGCCGCGGTCGGTGAACAGCATGCCCAGCGGCTCGAGGCCGCCCGAGGCGTCGACCCACGCGCCCTCGCCGCCCCAGCGGAAGACATCGCCCACGCGGCGCCAGGTCCAGTCGTCGCCCAGGCGCGCGTAGACCAGCCGGTGCTCGTCGATGTTCCCCCCGTCGCCGGCCGGCGCGTAGCGGTCCGCCGGGATGACGGCGAGGCCGTCGGCGTCGGTGCGCGTCTCGAAGATGGTCCCCCCCGCGTCGCCGACGGAGACGGACGCCCCGCCCACCGGCTGCCCGTCGGACAGCCGCGTCACCCACACCAGGCTGCCGAACCGGCTCATCTTCGCCGTGATGGCCAGATCGGTCACGCTGGCCACGCGCAGATCGCCCTCTGTGGCGAGGACGAGCGCCCCGCGTCCCCCCGTCGCCGCCAGCAGCGGCTCGATCGGCACGCGCTTCGCCGTGCTCACGTTGCGCCCCGCGCCCGGCGTGACGCGCTCGACGCGCACCCCCGGCCACGACGACACCCGCGCGAAGCGGTGCTCCGGCTTCTCGTACTCCCCGTCGCGCGGCGCGAGCAGCTCGGCCACCTGCCGCGGATCGAGCGCGCCCGAGACCAGCGAGTACGCCGCCGTGTTCACCGACGTGACCGGGATGGACCGGCCGCGGAGGGTCGTGGCCTCGAGCACGGTGCCGCTGAGCCCGAGGACGACCGACGGATCCAGGTCATCGATGGCCAGCGTCGCGTCCACGTCGTGCGCCAGCGCCTGGCCGTGCTCGTCCCGCATGCCCGCCGTGAGGGTCACGCGGTACGACGCCCCCGCGCGCAGCACGGCGGGGACCGAGAACGCCTGCTCCTTCGTGTCGTCCGCCATCGTCTTCGACCACGACAGCTCGGCCGGAGGGCTGACGCGGACGTGGGAGCGCAGCTCGGAGAACGCCACCTGGTTGCTGAGCTCGACGGTGAAGGACACCCCCGGGTGGCACCGTCCGGCGTGCGCCTCCCAGCAGTGCACGCGGGCGACGAGCGGCCCGTAGGTGTGCATCTCGAAGGTGTGCGCCTCCTTCATCGGGAGCGGCCCCTCGGTGCCGTGCAGCGCCGCGGAGACCACGAGGCTCACCTTCGCGTCGAGGGGCAGGGGCGCGGCCGGCACGAGCCGCACGAGCCGGGCGTTCTTCGGGTCGGGACGGGACGCGGCGAAGGCCACCCGGCGCGCCTGCGGGCCCTCGCCCACCGTCAGCGTCGCCGCGCGCTCCATCTCGCGCGGGTCGACGGCCTGGTTGAAGCGCGCGGCGAACGTCTCGCCCGGCACGAGCTGGTCCGTCGGCAGCACGGGGTCGACGTCCAGTCGCTCGACGTGGGGGCGCGGCGTGGAGAAGGTCGACTCGAACGCCGCCGCCAGGGGCTCCCCGGCCAGCGAGCGGGTCCCGGCCGGTACCGTCACCACGTACTCGGTCGCGTCGGGGAGGCGCGACTCGGGCGCGAACACCAGCGCGCTCGTCCCCATCCAGCGCCAGGCGCCGCGCACGGGCGCGTCGCTTCCCCGCACCGCGATGCGCGCCGGGGAGTCCGGTGGGGTGGTCGGCTCCAGGGCCGTCATGGGCCGGTTGAACACCACGGTGACCTCGCTCGGGTCCGTGGTCTCCCCGCGCGGCGCCGAGAACGCGACCTGGAAGGCCCCGTGGAGCGCCGCGGGCGGGGGTACGCCCCCGAGCTCGAGCGTGTGCCCGGGCGCCACGCCGGGCGGGTGCTGGCCCGGCAGGCAGGCGGTGAGCAGGACGAGGACGGCGAGGAAGGCGCCGGGAAGCGCCGTGGAGGAGGATCGGGTCATGGGGGGCTCGGCGAGCGTGGCCGTGGCGTGGCGAGACGAGCACGAAACGCCCCCTGCCAGCCCTTCTGTTCCGCGGTCTCCTTGCGAAATGAGCCGGCGGAGGCTAGATGAGCGCGCCCCCGAATGAGCAGCGCACGCCCCTACGAACTCCGGAACGTCGCGATCGTGGCCCACGTCGACCACGGCAAGACGACGCTCGTCGACCACATGCTCCGCCAGGCGGGGACCTTCCGCGCCAACGAGGTCCTCGTCGAGTGCGTCATGGACTCCAACGACCTCGAGCGCGAGCGTGGCATCACCATCCTGGCCAAGAACACCAGCGTGCGCTGGCGCGCGGCCGACGGGACCGTCAGCAAGATCAACGTCATCGACACGCCCGGCCACTCCGACTTCGGCGGCGAGGTCGAGCGCACGCTCCTCATGGCGGACGGCGCCATCCTCCTGGTCGACTCGGCCGAGGGGCCGCTGCCCCAGACGCGCTTCGTCCTGCGAAAGTGCCTCGAGCTCGGCTTTCCCGTCATCGTCGTCATCAACAAGCTCGACCGCTCCGACGCGCGCCCGGAAGAGGTGCACGAGGAGGTGTTCGACCTCTTCTGCGATCTCGACGCGACCGACGCCCAGCTCGACTTCCCGCTGATCTACGCCATCGGCCGGCAGGGCATCGCCAAGCGCACGCTCGACGACCCGTCCACCACCCTGCAGCCGCTGTTCGAGACCATCCTCGCCAAGATCCCCGTCGCGCCGGGCGATCCCGACGCGCCGCTGCAGATCCTGGTCAGCAACGTCGACCACGACGACTACATCGGGCGCCTGGCCATCGGGCGCATCGTGTCGGGCACGGTCACGGCCAACCAGCCGGTGGGCCTCATCAAGGACGGCAGGACGCTGAAGTCCACCGTGAAGGTCCTCTCGACGTTCGAGGGGCTCAAGCGCGCCGTGGCCACCACCGCGTCGGCCGGGGAGATCGTGGCCATCGCCGGCCTCGAGGACGTCGACGTCGGCGACACCCTCACCGACACCAACCTCGGCTGGGAGACGCGCGCGCTGCCGCGCATCCACGTCGAGCAGCCGACCATCAAGATGCGCATGGGCGTCAACACCTCGCCCCTGGCCGGCAAGTGCAAGCAGACCAAGTACCTGACCAGCCGGCACCTGCGCGAGCGCCTGCAGCGCGAGACCAAGAAGAACCTCGCCATCCGCGTCGACGAGACCGAGAGCCCCGACACCTTCCAGGTGCTCGGACGCGGCGAGCTCCAGCTCGCCATCCTGGTCGAGACCATGCGGCGCGAGGGCTACGAGCTGCAGCTGGGCAACCCCGAGGTCGTGACCCAGGAGGTCGACGGCAAGATGTGCGAGCCCATGGAGCTGCTGGTGGTCGACGTGCCCGAGCAGTTCATCGGCATCGTCACCGAGCGGCTGGGCGAGCGGCGCGGGCGCATGGTCAAGATGGCCAACCCCGGCTTCGGCCGCGCGCGCCTCGAGTACCGCGTGCCCAGCCGCGGGATGATCGGCTTCCGCGGGGAGATCCTGACGGCCACGCGCGGCACCGCGCTGCTCAACTCGATGTTCGACGGCTGGGAGCCGTGGGGCGGGCCGATGACCAAGCGCGAGACGGGCGCCATCGTGTCCGACCGCGCCGGCGTGGCGACGCCGTACGCCCTGCACCACCTGCAGCCGCGCGGCAGCTTCTTCATCGCCCCGGGCGCCGAGGTCTACGAGGGGATGATCGTGGGCGAGCACAACCGCCCGAACGACACCGACGTCAACGCCATCAAGGAGAAGAAGCTCACCAACGTCCGCAACCACGGCAAGGACGAGAACGTGATGCTCGCGCCTCCCCGGGTGCTCAACATCGAGACGGCCATGGAGTGGATCGACGCCGACGAGCTGGTCGAGGTCACGCCCGACGCCGTCCGCGTGAGAAAGCAGATCCTCCAGATCAACCTGCGGCCGCGTCGCAGCGAGGCCATCGAGGACGCGCAGAGCGTCTGAGGGGACGCGGCGCGCCGGCGGCCTTCCGGGCGGAAGGAAGTCCGGGCAAGCGCGGAGGCGGACCGGCCTCGGGCGCGTCCGCGGGGGGAAGGAGCCGAGGGGCGGCGGGAAGCGCCGCTTCCGGCCACGGAAGCGCCGGAGGCGCGGGCGGATGCGCCGCGTCCCCGATGGGATGCACCGCTCCCCTGCCCGGAAGCGGTCGACTCGCGGGCGGAAGCGGCGGATTCGCGCGGGGAAGCGGCGGGCTCGCGGGCGGAAGCGGCGGGCTCGCGCACGGAAGCAACGGGCTCGCGCCTGGAAGCGCTCGACTCGCCCGGGGAAGCGGTGGGCTCGCGCCCGCAAGCAGCAGGCTCGCGCCTGGAAGCGCGCGGAAACCGTGGCGGAATCGTGCGTCCGTACGATTTCCGGAAAATAGACCGAGAGTTTGTCGACCCCTCCCCGTCCTCTCCCCGGGAACGGCGCGATGCACCCCCCGGGAATGGATCTCGGTGCGCCGTCCCGGAGAGGAGGTGAAGCTATCTTGGCTAACAAGAAGGGAAAGCAGACCGCAGCGGACCAGGCGAGCAGTTTGATCGCCGGGATCCAGAAGCACCTCGTGAATGCCAGCATGACGTTCGGAGGCGGTACGTTCACGACGACGCAGGTCACCGCCGAGCTCCAGGAGCTCGTCGGCCTGCGCAACGCCGTGAACGCGGCCCGCGCGTCGACCAAGGTGAAGGTCGACGCCGAGACGGCCCAGGCACCCGCGCTGCGCGCCTACATGGGCGCATTCGTGGATTTCGTCCGGGTCCAGTTCGGCACACAGGCAGACGTCCTCGCGGACTTCGGGATTGCCCCGAAGAAAGCGCCGACGCCGCTGACCGTGGAGCAGAAGGCCGCAGCAGCCGCGAAGCGCGCAGCAACGCGCGTGGCGCGGGGTACGAAGAGCGCGAAGGCCAAGAAGGGGATCAAGGGCGCCGTCACCGGCGTCGTCGTGACCCCCATCGTGGCCCCAGCGCCCGTCGTGCAGCAGCAGGCAGCGTCCCCCGCCCCCACGGGTGGGACGACGCCGCACAGCAGCTAGGCTCCCCGGAGCCATGCTGACGACAACCAGGGAACGGGGCGCCGCCTCCGCGCAGGGAGGCGGTCCCCCGGGCCCGCCCGTGTCTTCGCGCGTCGTGCCTTCACCCGCGCGCGACGCTATGAAATAGGGAACTTGCCCCGCTCGCTGCTCGCGCTCGCGGTCCCCGTCACCGCCGCCCTCGCGCTGGCGCTCGTCGCGCCAGCGGTGCGCGCGACGCCGTCGTCCGACGAGCTCGTGCGGCAGGCGCAGGCCCACGAGGCGGCCCACGAGGACGACGTCGCGGTGCGCCGCTACATGGAGGCCCTCGAGCTCGATCCGGCGACCGAGGACGCGTGGCTCGGCCTCGGGGCCCTGCGGCTGCGCCTCGGGGAGCCCGCCGAGGCCGAGCGCGTGTACGACGCCGCGCTGGCGCGGGTGCCGCTCCTGCATCGCGCCGTCGAGGGGCGAGCCCGCGCGCGCTGGGCGCAGGGCCGGCACGCGCAGGCCGAGGCCGACCTGGAGGCCTACGCGACCGCCGAGGGGGACGCCGCGGCCCTGCGCCAGCTGGCGTCGTGGTACGGCAGCGACGGCCGCACGCCGGCGCAGCTGGCGACCTGGCGGCGCCTGCTGGCCATGGCGGTGCAGAGCGGCGACGCGGCGGCCGAGCGCGAGGCGCGGCGCATGGTGCGGGCGCTCGTGATCCTCACCGACAGCGCCGACCCCGTGGCCTCCCCCGCGCAGCCGGACGCGGTGCGAAGAGGGCTGGCGCAGATGGCGCGGAGGGGGGGGTGACGCCAGGGCTCAGCGCGCGACGAAGGCCGCGTGCAGCGCCCTCTGCACCGCGGCGAGGCTCGCCGAGTCGAGGGTCGCGGCGATGCGCAGCGGCCCGGCGTGGACGGCGCGCGGGGCGACGCTGCACTCCGCGAGCACCGCCAGGAAGCGCGGCAGGGCGCGCGCGCCGGTCGTCAGCCCGTCGCCCACCACGCTCACCACGGCGCGGTCGGGCTCGAGCTGCAGTCCGGCCACGCGCTCCTCGATGCGCGCGCGGCAGTGACCCCAGTCGGGCACGTTGGCGAGCGGGATGGCGCAGGTCGCCACCTCGCCCGAGGACGCGACGTCCATCAGCGGCACCTCGTGCTCGCCCGCGGCCTCGGCGAAGACGGACAGCTTGCTCGCGGGCAGGCGCGCGTGCACCACGCGGTCCAGCCCCACCACCGCCCGCACGTGTCTCGGCTGGGGGGTCTCGAGCGCGGCGGTCTCGCGACCACCGCCGACCGGATCGCTCGTCCGGCGCGCGTGGATGACGATGTTCGCGCGGCGCGCCCACTCCACGGCCTGCGCGTTCAGCACCTTCGCGCCGGCCTCGGCCATCTCCTGCAGCGAGGCGAGGTCGATCTCCGGCAGGTGCTGCGCGTCGGGCACGACCCGCGGATCGGCGGAGTAGACGCCGTCGACGTCGCTGTAGATCTCGCAGTGCGCCGCGCCGAGGGCGGCGGCGAGCGCGACCGCGGTGGTGTCGCTGCCCCCGCGGCCCAGCGTGGTGATCTCGCGGCGGTAGCTCATCCCCTGGTACCCGGCGACGATGACCACCTTGCCGCGCGCGAGCTCGTCCTCGATGCGGTGGGGGCGGACCTCGAGGATGCGCGCGTCGAAGTGCCGGTCGTTGGTGATGATGCCGCTCTGCGAGCCGGTGAAGCTGATGGCGTCGCAGCCGCGCGCGTGCAGGGCGATGGAGAGCAGCGCCATGGTGACGCGCTCCCCGGTCGACACCAGCATGTCGAGCTCGCGGCGCGGCGGGTCCTGCCCCACGCGCTTGGCCAGCGCGAGCAGCTCGTCGGTGGTCTTGCCCATGGCGCTGACCACCACCACCACGTCGCTGCCCGCCTGCTTCGCGGCGACGACGCGGTCGGCCACCTTGCCTATCTTCTCGACGTCCGCGACCGACGAGCCACCGTACTTCTGGACCAGGACTCCCATGCTCATCTCACCCGCTGCCAACGCCTGACCGGCAGCTATCACGTCCCCCGGCAGGGCAGCAAGAAACGGGGCTAGTCGACGCTGAAGGTGACGTTGTCGAAGGCGGCGCCGATGGTCCCCGACTTGCCCAGCCCGCCCGAGTAGACGCCGAGGGCGATGGTGGTGACGGGGCGGGAGGAGAGCTCGGCCGGGAGCGAGAGGCACGGGCCCTGCGCGACGGTCCCGATGAAGAGCTGCGCGCAGGCGCTGGCGGTGGTCACCCCGGCCTCGGGGGCCGTGTAGTCGATCTCGATGGCGTAGCGCCCGTCCCACTGCGACAGCGCGGGGAAGGGGCTGGAGGCGGGCGAGGCGCCGAAGAGCGGCACGCCGCCGTCCGCCGGCTGCGGCCCGACGTAGATGGCCGCGAGCTGCGGGCCGGCGACGATGCCGAGGGCCACCGCTCCCCCGCTCACCACGTCGCTCCCGAAGACGATGGCCGCGAGCCCGGAGGCCGCGGTCAGGTCGATGCCGGTCGCCTGGCTGATGAGGAGATCGAACTCGAGGCGTAGCTTCTTGATGGGCCCCTGCGGCGGGGCGGGCAGGACGTGGAGCGCGAGCGTGCGCACGCCGCTGGTGTTGGTCGTGGCGGCCGCGAGGGCGTTGGGCGGCGACGGCACCGCCGTGTTGTCGAACGAGAAGGTCCCGTTGATGGCGGAGTACGTGGTCCACGAGCTCAGGAACTGCTGGACCGTCGGGTAGCTGTCGAAGTCCTCGCACAGCGCGAGCGTGCTCGGCTGCGTGGAGCACCAGCTCGGCCCGGCCTCGACCGGCGCATCGCTCGCGCCCGTGTCGGCCACCGAGCCCTCTCCCGGGGAGGAGTCGCCCGCTCCGCTGTCGAGCGTGGAGACGTCCCCCGTCCCGCTGTCCGTCCCGCTCTCCCCCGACGAGAAGGCGCTGCCACACGCCGTCAACGTCGCCACCCCACCCGCCATCCAGGCGCGCCGCGCGCGTATGCCAAGCCCCATGAGAGCAAGGTACCACTACCGCACGGCGAACGCCGCGACGCCGGAGGCCCCGGCGACCCACACCACGCCCCGGGCGTCGTCGTAGGCCAGGGTCAGCATGCGCCCGTCGGTCCCGTCCGCGCCGGCTCGCGACGGACCGAACCGGGCGACGATCGACGCCCGCGGGGCGTCCGCGCCGGCCTCGGTCTCGAGGCGCACCAGCGCCGTGGTGTCGTCGCCCTCGGAGTAGGTGGCCGCGACCAGCGTGCCCGCGTCGTCGACGAACGCGAGCGCCGTGACGTACCCCTCCCAGACGTGCGACGCCCATCCGCCGCGGGCGTCGCGCCAGACCACGCCGCCCCGCTCGCCCGCGAAGGCGACGCGGGCGCCGCGCACCGCGAGGAGAGCCGGGGACCGGTGCAGCTCGGGCGGGGCGTCGAGCGCCTCGCAGGCGGCGTCCTTCCCTGGCGCCACGCGCACCAGGCCCGAGGTGCGGCGCGCGCCGTCGACCGCGATGGCCGCGACGCCGCCGAGCGCATCGCACGCCAGCGCGGCGAGCGCCCCGCCGGGCACGCCCGTGACCGCGGGAAGCAGGCGCGCCCCGTCGCCGTCCACCGCCGCGAGCTCGCCCTCGGCCGTGCGCACCCAGAGGGTGCCCGAGACGAGCGCGAGATCGGTCGCCGTCACGCCGGCGGCCACCGGGCCGAAGCTCGCGCCGCCGTCCCGGGACAGCATGAGGTGCCCGCCCGTCACCAGCGCGGCGACCCGCTCGCCCTCGACCGCGAGGGCCCTCACCGAGCCCACGTCGAGGCCCGACGCCGCGAGGCCCTGCGAGGTCCCCTCGAGGTCGATCCGCAGCAGCTCGGCGACGCCGGCCTCGGTCTGTCCGGCCACCAGCGCACCCCGCGGCGCGCAGGCCACCGCGGTGGCGGCCGCCAGGGCTACCGGGGCGCCCACGCGGGACCAGGGGTCTGCGGCCCACGGCAGACCCACCGGCTCGTCCGCCGCGAACCCGGGCTCCATCAGCGCGGCGTCGTCGACCTCGCCCTCTTCGTCGGCGTCGAGCCGCGGGAGATCGGCCTCGCGCAGCTCCTCGTCCGCTCCCAGCGGCCCCTCGTCGCCGCCGTCGAGTCCTCCACGCTCGGGGCCGGACCCGAAGCCGAAGTCCTCCTCTGCGATCCCGGCCTCGCCCTCCGGCTCGTCGGCTGCGGTGGTCCGCCTCCCCTCTTCCCCCAGGTCGACCAGCGCGGTGTCTCCCAGGTCGAGGTCGGGGGAGTCGGCCGGCTCCTCCAGCCAGCCGCGGTCCTTCTCGTCACGCTCGAGGTCCAGCCCGTCCGCGTCCGCGGGATCGCTCTCTCCCGTCGCGTCGTCCAGGCTGGCCTCGCCTTCGTCGGCCTCCAGCCCCTCGCCCGGGTCGGCCTCGGGCTCGGCGACGTCCCCCACGTCCCCGTCCAGCGGGGGCAGCTCGTCGAGCTCGTCCTCCTCGTCGGTTCCGGTGGGCACGGGCATCGCGGCTCCTCAGGGAGTACCGGGGCGGTGACCTTTGTCAAATGGGCTAGCGTACTCGAGCGCATGAGCGCCCCGGCCATCTCCACCCGCGCCCTCTCGCGCAGCTACGGCGCCCTGCGCGCGCTCGACCACCTCGACCTCGAGGTCGCGCGCGGCACGCTCTGCGCCTTCCTCGGACCGAACGGCGCGGGCAAGAGCACCACCATCGCCATCCTCACCACGCTGCTCGCGCCCACGGGAGGACAGGCCCTCGTCGCCGGGTTCGACGTGGTGAAGCAGCCGCGCGAGGTGCGACGCGCCATCGGCGTCGTCTTCCAGGAGATATCGCTCGACGATCGGCTCACCGCGCGCGAGAACCTCGAGCTCCACGCCGCCATCTACGGGATCGGCACGCGCGAGCGCGCCGCGCGCATCGAGGAGGCGCTCGCCTCGGTGGGCCTCGCGTCCGCGGCCGGCCAGCGCGTGCGCACGTTCTCGGGGGGGATGAAGCGCCGCCTGGAGATCGCGCGCGCCACGCTCCACGATCCCGCGCTGCTCATCCTCGACGAGCCGACCGTGGGGCTGGACCCGCAGACGCGACGCACGGTGTGGGAGAAGCTCGCGGCCATCGCCGCCACGAAGCACCGCACGGTGTTCGTCACGACGCACTACATGGACGAGGCGGAGCGGTGCGACGACGTGGCGATCGTCGATCACGGGAAGCTGGTGGCGCGCGGGACACCTGCCGAGCTCGTCGCGCGCGCCGGTGGCGAGCGGCTCGTCGTGAAGAGCAGCGACGAGGGCGCCGTCCGGGAGGCTGCGCAGTCCCTCGGCTGGAGGGTCGTCGCCGAGGAGGGGGGTGGCCTCGCGATCGAGGGAGAGCGGCCCGAGGTGATGCTGGCGCGGCTGGGCCAGCGCGGCCTCGGCATCGTGGAGGCGAGCGTGGTGCGCCCCACGCTCGAGGACGCGTTCGTGTCGCTGACCGGCCGCGGCATCCGTGACGTCCACGACGAGGACGCCGGCCGGCACGCCGCCATGGCGACGAACCTCCGCGCCCGCGGACGGCGCTGACGTCTCTCCTACATCCGCCGAGGGTCAACCACCCAAATGCACGGGAGACGCGCGGGGGGCTCCCCTCGCCCTCCTTCTCGAGGGACACCTCCGCCCGCGAGGGGGAGCACCATGGGAACCCGAGAGACCACGCGGCAGGAGCTGAGAGAGCTGGCCAAGCTGGCGACGAGCATGCCCGCCGAGCGGCCTGCACCGCCGACGGAGCTCCAGCGCCCGCCCACCCCCTCCGCGATCTCCCAGCTGACGGTCCCCTCGGTGACCGCCTCCATCCCGCCGGCGTCGATGACGCTGGCGCCTCCGGTGGCCACCCGGCGCCCGGTGCGGAGGGGGACTCTCGCGCTGTCTGCCGCGCTGGGGGTGCTGGTGGCGGTGGGTGGAGGCGTGACGCTCGGCCGCTCCCTCGCCCGTCACGCGAAGAGCGTTGAGCCAACGCCCGTCACGGCCGCCGCAACAGCCGTGGCTGCGCCGGCCCCTGCTCCGTCGCCCGCTCCCGCTCCGTCGCCCGTGGAGCCAGCCCCGGCCGCCGCTGCCCTCCCGACGCCCCCGCCGGCGACGGCCACCGCGATCGCCACGCCAGGCCCATCCCCCAGGGTCCTCCCTGCCCTGGCGCCGCGTCGCACCACGGCGAGGCCCGCGGCCCGGTCCCTGGCGGCCAGCGTCCCCGCGAACGCCACGCCCGCCAGGGACTCGCTCGAGGACGCCATCCGCAAGGCCGTCGCCGCTCCCCCTCCCCAGCCGGCCCCCTGAGCTCGCGCCCGCCACGGTGTCTCCGCTCGCCAACGACCTGGCGGCCATCGTCGCCCTGACGCGCCGCGATCTGCTCCGCTTCTCCCGCGACCGCAGCCAGCTGCTCGGGGCCGTGGGCCGGCCGGCGATCTGGATGTTGCTCTTCGGCACCGGGCTCCACCACGCCTTCAGCGGCCTCGACCAGCGCATCGGCTACAAGCAGTTCGCCTACGCCGGAGCGATCGCCATGACCCTCCTCTTCGGGGGCATGTTCCAGGGGGTGACCCTGGTGTGGGATCGCGAGTTCGGGATGCTCCGCGCCGTGCTCGTGGCGCCGGTGTCGCGCACCGCCATAGTGGTCGGCAAGACCATCGCCGGCGCGTCGGTGACGCTGCTCCAGGGGCTGGTCGCGGCCGCGTTTGCCCCGCTGGTCGACGTGCACTTCGGTGTCCTCGACGGGCTGCGCCTGCTGCTGGCGATGACGCTCATGGCCCTGGCCATCACGGCGCTCGGCGTCACCGTGGGCAGCCGCATGCGGACCTTCGAGGGGTTCGGCGTCATCTCGAACTTCGTGGTCCTGCCGCTCTACTTCCTGTCCGGCGGTGTCTTCCCGCCGGGCGGCCTGCCGCCGTGGATGCGCGTGCTCGTCCTCGGCAACCCCGTCAGCTACGGCGTCGACCTCATGCGCGCCGCCATCCAACAGCCCCACTCGTTCTCCGCGCCCCTGGACGTCGTCGTACAGCTCGCATTCGCCGCCGCGATGTGCGGCGCCGCGCTCACGGCCTTCCGCCGCGCGGCCGGATAGGAGCGGGCGCGACGCAGAGCCGCCTGTGTCGGGACGGCGACGCATGGTGGGAGGCGCGACGCACAGGTCATGGGTCGCGCGCTCGATTCGCGCGGGCTTGCCGCAGTTCCCGGGCGGCACGCCTCATGCTTGTACTGGCCTGCGTCAGGTAGCACATGACACACCGCGCTCACTTCTGGCTTCGTCTCGTGGGTCTCACCCTCATCCTCGCCGCAGAATTCGGCCCGCGCCTCTGGACGGGCGCCACGCCTGCGCCGACGCGCCTCGCCACGACCGCGCTGACGCCCTGAGAGCGCGATGACGGTTGGCCTCGGGGTGAGTACCGAGCGCCTCAGCAGGTCCCGGCCGCGAGCGTGTTGCATCCTCCGCGGCGGCGCGTAGCCTCCGGGCGTCCCTCACGATGCGCCTGCTGCTCCTCTCCCGCAACGCGACCCTCTACTCGACGAGCCGCCTGGTGCTCGCCGCGCGGGCGCGCGGGCACGAGGTCTCCGTCGCCGATCCGCTCGATCTCCGCATCGTCATCTCGCGCGGTCGGCCCTCGCTCTACCTGGGCGATCGTGCGGTCCCCCACGCCGACCTCGTCCTGCCGCGCATCGGCGCTTCCATCACCAACTACGGCCTCGCCGTCGTGCGGCAGTTCGACCTCATGGGCGTGCCGGTGCTCAACACGGCGCTCGCCATCGCCCGCTCGCGCGACAAGCTGCGCGCGATGCAGCTGCTGACCAAGAAGAACATCGACGTCCCGGTCACCGTCTGCGCGCGCACCCCCGACTCCATCGAGCAGGCCCTCTCGCACGTGGGCGGCGCGCCGTGCATCGTCAAGCTCCAGCAGGGAGCGCAGGGCATCGGGACGATGATCGCCGAGACGCCCCAGGCCGTGACGTCGCTGCTCGAGACGCTCTGGGCGATGGGTCAGGACATCATCCTCCAGCAGTACATCGCCGAGGCCAAGGGGCGCGACCTGCGCGTGCTGGTGGTCGGCGGGCGCGTGGTCGCCTCGATGCGGCGCCAGGCGAAGGCCGGCGAGTTCCGCTCCAACCTGCACCGCGGCGGGCGCGGCGTGCGCGCCCACCTCGATCCGCGCTACCGCAGCGTGGCCATCGCGGCCACGCGGGTGATGGGGCTCGAGGTGGCGGGCGTCGACATGCTCGAGACGCGCGAGGGGCCGAAGATCCTCGAGATCAACAGCTCGCCGGGCCTGGAGGGCATCGAGCGCGCCAGCGGGACGGACGTGGCGGGCGCCATCATCGCGCACGCCGAGCGCTGGCTCGCGCGCCGCAAGCACCACAAGCGCATGACGCTGGACGAGGAGCGCCGGCGCTCGCGCATCCGGGAGGGCGGGCCTCCCTCGTCCCGGCCCCGGCTGAACGGCGGGAGCTAGGCGCGTGGCGGACGACGGACCGCTGGTCGTCGAGCGACGAGGCAGCGTGGGCGTGTGGACGCTCGCCCGCCCCGACGTCAAGAACGCGCTCGACTCGACCTTCACCGCGCTGTCCCGCGCGCTCCTCGCGGCGCGGGGCGATCCCACCCTGCGCGCCGTGGTCCTCACCGGCCGGGGCGGCACCTTCGCCTCCGGGGGCGATCTCCGCGAGCTCCGCACGGCGACGACGGTGGAGGACGCGGGCCGCCTGTGCGACGTGGGCCGCGCGGTCTGCGACGCGATCGCCGGGCTGCCGGTGCCGGTCATCGCCGCGCTCCCGGGCCCGGCCATCGGCGGCGGCGCCGAGCTCGCCGTGGCCTGCGATCTGCGCGTGGCCGACGCGCGCGCGACGCTGTGCTTCAAGCACGCACGCATGGCGGTCACGACGGCGTGGGGGATCCTCCCCAGGCTGGTCGCGCTGGTGGGGCACGGGGCCGCGAGCCGGCTGCTGCTCACGGCCGAGGAGATCGGCGCGGGCGAGGCCCTCCGCCTCGGGCTGGTGCAGGCGGTGACGGAGGACGGCGGCTGCGTCGAGCGCGCCGTGAGCTGGGCCCTCGACGTGGCGAGCGGGGCGCCGCGCGCGACGGCCGACCTGAAGACCCTGCTGCGCGAGGCCATCGACCCTGCCGCCGCAGCCGGCGTCCGGGACCGCGAGCGCGAGCTCTTCATCGCCGCCTGGACGGGTGCGGACCACCAGGACGCCGTCGAGGCGTTCTTCGCCCGCCGGCCCCCGCGCTGGAGGTGAGCCGCCGGGCTGGCGGTTCAGCCGGCCTTCGCCCGGCGCGCGTGCGCCATCTCGGCGAGGAGGAACGCGTTCGGGACCTCGGCCAGCCTGGCCACGGCCACGCGCTCCCCGGCCGTGGTGCACACCACCACCTGGCCCGCCTCCGCCTCGATCTCCGCCACGTCCTCCCAGACCACCACCCGCGGCCCCACCGAGAGCCCCTTCTCGCTGGCCACGATCGCGCCGAAGCGCACGGTGTCCCCCTCGGCGATGCGCGCGCGGACCTCCGGGAGCTGGAGCTCGGCCATCCTCGCGCGGATCTCGTCGACCAGGTCCGCCACGCTGCCGATGGACGACCCCAGCGAGATCCTCGCGCCGTCGGTCGTGTGGAGCACGTGGCGGAGCGCGTCTCTGCCGTCGTCCGAGGGCGCCACCACCAGCGACTTCATCTCGTCCCACCGCACCGCCCGTGGCCCGACGCGAAGATCGAGGATGCCGTTGGTGTGCACGCGGACGAGCTCGCCCCCGCCCACCGCCGACGAGTACACGATGAGCGCGGCGCTGAGCACGAAGAGCGCCGCCACCGCGAAGACGGAGAAGGTCGAGTTGAACCAGTGCTCCAGCAGCCCCTGGTGCGCCAGCCACACGCCGTACCCCAGCAGGAGCACGAACGGGGTCGCCGCCCACACCGAGTTGCGCGCGGCGGCCGCGTAGAACGAGCGCACGGGCGGGCCGAGGAGGTTCTCTGCGGAGGCGGCCGTCGCGGGCCGGTGGGCGCGCAGGCGGTACGGCGTGCTCATGGGGTTCTCGCGGTCTCTTCCTAGTATGACGCGCGCCCGCCCGCCGCGGGCGGGTTCCTTCGCACGTCGTCGAGCGCGTCCACGAAGGCGGAGAGCTCCTCGTCGGTGGTGTAGAAGTGCGGGCTCACGCGCAGGCCGCAGCGCGGGCGGTAGTCGTGGAAGAACCGCCTGCGGACGAGCTCGCGCGACACCACGTCTGCCCCCTCGAAGTCGAAGCAGATGGTCCCCCCGCGCGCGTCGTCCGCCAGCGGGGTGGTCACGCGAAAACCCCGCGCCTGGACGAGCTCGCGCAGCAGGCGGGTCTGCCGCAGGGACTTGGCGCGGATGGCCTCGACCCCCAGGCGCGCCACCGTCTCCCACCCGGCGCGGGCGGCGTAGACCGCGGGCACCGGCATCGTCCCGCCGATCATCCGCCACACGTCCTTGGCGTAGCGCATGGGCCCCATGTCGAAGGCGAAGGGCTCGGCGTGGCCGAACCACCCCGTGGCCATCGGCTCGAGCTTCTCGACCAGGTCCGGGCGGACGTAGAGGTACGCCGCGCCTGGCCCCCCGCAGGCCCACTTCACCGAGCCGCCGCACGCCATGTCGCAGCCCCACTCGGCGAGCTTCAGCGGCACCGTGCCCGCCGACTGGTAGACGTCGAGCAGCACCATGGCGCCCACCGCGTGGGCGCGCTCGATGATGCGCCGCGCGTCGTACATGGCGCTGGACCGGAAGAGCACGTGGCTGATGGGGACCAGCAGCGTGCGCTCGTCGATGGCCTCGAGCAGCTTCTCGGTGGGCGGGTGCACGCCGTCCTCGCTCTTCACGACCACCACCTCGGCCCCGCGCCGGGCCTGCCCCTGCCACACGTAGTGGACCGTCGAGAAGTTCAGGTCGTCGTAGACCACCCGGTTGCGCGGGCCGCGGAAGTCGAAGCACGACGCCACGATGGCCTGCACGATGGACACGTTGGGGAGCATGGCCACCGTGCCGGGCGCGACCCCGATGACGCTGGCGACGAGATCACCCAGCCCGTGGACCGCCGGCAGCCAGTGCTCGCCCCACGAGGCGATGGAGTCGTTCTCCCACTCGTCGACGAACCGGTTCACGTTCGCCCGTGCGGCCGCCGGCATGGCGCCCAGCGAGTGGCTGATGAGGTGCACGCCTTTGGCGAGCGTGGGGAACTCGGGGCGCGTGGCGAGCAGGGCGGCTTCGGCGGACATGGGGAGCGCATGCTACAACGCGGCCGTGCTCATGGCATCGCCTCGCCCCGGCTATTACGGCCCCTTCGGCGGTCGTTTCGTCGCCGAGACCCTGGTCCCCGCTCTCGACGAGCTGTCGCGCGCCTTCGACGAGATCGTGCGCGGCCCCGCGTTCCAGGAGGAGTGGCGCGGGCTGCTGACCAGCTACGTCGGCCGGCCCACGCCGCTGGGCGAGGCCAGGCGCCTCGCCCGCGCCATCGATCCCGGCGGAGCCAGCCTGGCCCGCCTCTGGCTGAAGCGCGAGGACCTCTGCCACACCGGCGCGCACAAGATCAACAACGCCCTCGGACAGGTGCTCCTCGCCCGGCAGATGGGCAAGACCCGCGTCATCGCCGAGACCGGCGCGGGGCAGCACGGCGTCGCCACCGCCACCGCCTGCGCGCTCTTCGGCCTGCCGTGCGAGGTGTTCATGGGGGCCGAGGACGTGAAGCGCCAGGCGCCCAACGTCGGCCGCATGAAGCTGCTGGGCGCGCGCGTCGTGCCGGTGGAGAGCGGTTCGCGGACGCTCAAGGACGCCATGAACGAGGCCCTGCGCGACTGGGTCACCAACGTCCGCACCACCCACTACTGCATCGGCAGCGCGGCCGGGCCGCACCCTTACCCCGAGCTCGTCGCCACGCTCCAGAGCGTCATCGGCGAGGAGGCGCGCGCGCAGGTCCTCGCCCAGCAGGGGGCGCTGCCCGACGCCGTCATGGCCTGCGTCGGCGGCGGGTCCAACGCCATCGGCCTGTTCCGCGGCTTCCTGGCCGACCTGACGGTCTCGCTCGTGGGCGTGGAGGCGGCGGGCAGCGGCGTGGAGACCGGGCACCACGCCGCGACCCTCGGCGCCGGCCGCGTGGGCGTGCTGCACGGCTCCAAGAGCTACGTGCTCTGCGACGACGGCGGGCAGATCACCGAGGCGCACTCCATCAGCGCCGGCCTCGACTACCCGGGCGTGGGCCCCGAGCACGCGTGGCTCAAGGAGAGCGGCCGCGCGACGTACGTCTCGGCCACGGACGACGAGGCGCTCGCGGCGGTCACCCAGGTGGCGCGCAGCGAGGGCATCATCCCGGCGCTGGAGACGGCGCACGCCTTCGCGCGCGTCGGAGACGTGGCGCGCGAGCTGGCCCGCGAGCGGGGGAAACCGGTGAGCGTGGTGCTGGGCCTCTCGGGCCGGGGCGACAAGGATCTGTCCACGCTGCTGGCGAGGCTGACATGAAGCGGCTCGAGGCGGCGCTGTCGCGCGGCAAGGTGCTGGTCGCGTACCTGTGCGTGGGCGACCCCAGCGTGGAGGAGAGCGTGGAGCTCGCGCGCCTGTGCGTGAAGGCCGGGGCCGACATCCTGGAGCTGGGGGTGCCCTTCAGCGATCCCACGGCCGACGGCCCGGCCATCGCGCGCGCGAGCCAGCGGGCGATCGCGGCGGGCGGGGGGCTCGGGGCGACGCTGCGGGCGGCGCGCGCGATCCGCGCAGCCCTGCCGGAGGTGGGCATCGTCCTCTTCGGCTACTACAACCCGCTCTTCGTGCGGGGCGAGGAGCGCGCGGCCGCCGAGGCGGCGGAGGCCGGCGTGGACGCGCTGCTGGTGGTCGATCTGCCCATCGAGGAGAGCCGGCCGCTGCGCGACGCGGCGCACGCGCGCGGGCTCGGCGTGGTCCCCCTGCTGGCGCCGACGAGCAGCGCCGAGCGCGTCGCGGCCGTGCGCGAGGCCGCTGCGGGCGGCGGGACGCCGTTCGTGTACTACGTGTCGGTCACGGGCGTGACCGGCGCCGGCGCCGTCGACGCGGGCGAGGCGGGGCAGCGCGCGGCCAGCCTCCGGGCCGAGCTCGGCCTTCCCGTGGTCGTCGGGTTCGGCATCGACTCGCGCGAGAAGGCGCGCGCCGCGGCGGCCCGGTCCGACGGCGCGGTGGTGGGCACGGCCCTGGTGCGGGCCATCGAGGACGGCAAGACCGCCGACGAGCGTCGCGCGTCGGTCGAGAGGCTGGTGCGCGAGCTCCGCGCCGGCGTCGACGAGGCAAGATAGGCGCGGGGCAGCGCTTTCCCCTTTCTCTTCCCGCGCTATCCTCCCGCCCGGCTCACCGCGATGCTCCTCCTCTGCATTTCCGACGTCCACGGTCACCTCGACGCCCTGCGCGCCGTCCTCGCGACGGCCGAGCGCCGCGCCTTCCACAAGCTGCTCGTCGCGGGGGACATCGTGTTCCCCGGGCCGGAGCCCCTGGAGGTCTGGCGGCGGCTCACCGCGGCGGGCGCCGTCATGGTGCAGGGGCTGTCCGACCGCGCCGTCGCCACCCTCGACCCGTCGGGCCTCGTCCCGCGCAGCGACCACGAGCGCGAGCGCCTGGAGCGGATGAAGTTCACGCGGGACGCGCTGGGCGATCTCATCCTCCAGCGCATCCGCCGTCTCCCCACCCACCAGCGCATCCCGCTGGAGGACGGCGGCGAGCTGCTGCTGGTCCACGGCTCCCCCGCCGATCCGGGCGAGGCGCTGACCCACGACATGACCGACGCGGAGATCAACGCGCTCATCGCCGACGACACGGCCGACGTGGTGGTCTGCGGCGCCAGCCACCTGCCGTTCGATCGCCTCGTGGGCGGCGTGCGCATCGTGAACGTGGGGAGCGTCGGCGAGGCGCCCGGCGGCCGTCCGCGGGTGGCCCACGCGACGTGGATCGAGTCGACGCCGCGCGGCGTGCACGTCGAGCCCATCGTCGTGCCGCTCGAGGCGCTGCCCGACGCCGAGGCCCACCCGTAGCCGGCTGCGCCCGCGAGGGGCGACGCGCACGAAAGTGGATCCGCGGGCGGCGCGCCTGCCACGATCCACTTCGTGATCCGACCTGGCCTGGCCAAGTCGCGGGGTCTGCCGCTCGTGTGCGCGCGCTCCGGGACCCTCGTACGCGCGGTCGACGCGCGCTGGCGCGAGCTCTTCGACCGGGCCGACGTCGTGAGCGAGGGGAGCGTGCGCCAGGAGGCGAGCGGCCGCGTGTGGTACGGCTCCACGAGCCTCATCCTCCCGGTCGACGCCGGCGACGCCCCCGGGAGCGACACGCCGCTGCTGGCCACGCTGGTGGAGAGGGACCCGCACGTGCGCCTGCGCGCCGTGAGGACCGCGCACCGCGAGGCCTGCTCGCGCGCGCCGTGCCGGCTGGGCCGATTCACCTGCGAAATCCGCGTGGGCGAGGACGCGCGAGGCGTGAGGATTGACGTCGACGTCCAGGCGCCGTTGATAGAGAGACGGGTGCGCTCGAAATCGGCGCACTGAGCCAGAACCTCCTCTCCTCTCCGACATGCATCGCACTCCAGACGACGACAAGCGCAAGCGGCGCAAGGGCAGCGGCAACGTCATTCACGTGGCCTTCGGATCGAACGGCGGCCGGCTGGGCGAGGGGACCGGCACGGGCACGTCCGCCGCCCCCAGCATCCCGCCGCCGCTCGACCCCCGCGAGCCGGTCACCGATCTCTTCTCCCGGCGCGAGGTGGCCAAGCTCCTCGGCGTGACCGAGACGCGGCTGCGGTCGCTCGACCGCGCGAAGATCGTGAGCCCGTCGGGGCAGAAGGGAAAGCAGCGCGCCTACACCTTCTCGGATCTCATCGCCCTGCGCGCGACCCGCGAGCTGCTCGAGCACCGCGTGCGCCTGCGCGACGTGGCCCGCGCCATCGGCGCGCTGCGCCAGGCCCTGCCGCGCGTGACGCGCCCGCTGCAGGAGCTGCGCATCGTGGGCGACGGCCGGCGCGTGCTGGTGCGCGCCGAGGAGGGCACCTACGAGCCGCTGACCGGGCAGATGGTGCTCGACTTCCAGGTGCAGGCCCTGCGCGACGACGTGGTGCGGGTCCTGCGCCCCGAGACCAGCCCGGCGCGCGCGCGCACGGCCTACGATCTCTACGTGCAGGCGAGCGCGCTCGACGAGGACCCCTCGACCTACGACGAGGCGGAGGAGCTCTACGGGCGCGCCGTCCGGCTCGATCCCACGCTCGCCATCGCCTACACGAACCTGGGGAACATCCGCTTCCGGCGGGGGGACGAGGCGGGCGCCGAGGCGCTGTACCGCCGCGCCATCGAGGTCGACCTGCGCCAGCCCGAGGCCCACTACAACCTCGGGTACGTGATGCTCGAGCGCGGCGACGCGCGCGGGGCCACGGCGTACTTCGAGCGGGCGCTGGAGGGCGATCCGCGCTTCGCCGACGCGCACTTCAACCTGGCCATGGCCTGGGAGCAGGTCGGCGAGGCCGGACGCGCGCGGCCGCACTGGCGCAAGTACCTCGAGCTCGAGCCGAGCGGCACCTGGGCCGAGGTGGCGCGCGAGCACCTGAAGGTCTAGCGCGTCGAGCGCGGCTGGCAGCGGGGGCAGAACGTCGTCCCGCGCGCGCCGAGCACGATGCGCACGAGCGTCGCGCGGCAGCGCGGGCACGGCTCCCCTGCCCTGCCGTAGACGCGGAACGGGTTGTCGCCGCCCGCGTCCTGCACGTAGCTCGGCGCGTCGCCCGCGTGCTGCGCCAGCCCGTGGGCGATCGCCGCGCGCAGCCCGCGCGCGAGGGCCGCGACCTGCCGCGCGGACAGCCGGTCGGTGCGCGCCCGTGGATCGATGCGCGCGCTCCACAGCGCCTCGGTGGCCAGGATGTTCCCCACGCCGGCGACGACGCGCTGGTCGAGCAGCGCCTCCTTCACCGTGCGCCGGCGCGCCGCCAGCGCGCGGGCGAGCGCGTGCGTCTCGAGCCCGTCGACCAGGGGGTCCGGCCCCAGCGCCTCCCACGCCTTCACGTCCCGGCGCCGCGCGAGCAGCCTCCCGAAGCGCCGCGGGTCCACGAAGCGCGCGCTCTCGCCCCCCGCGTCGAGGCGCCCGCGCTCCCAGCGCTCGCGCGGCTCCTGCGGCCGGCGGCGCAGCCATCGCCCCGTCATCCCGAGGTGCGAGAACACCCGCGCGCCCTCGCTCAGCGTCAGGCGCAGCCACTTGCCCCGCCGCGACACCTCGAGCACGCGCTGGCCCACCAGCGCGCCCGAGAAGGCGCGCGTCACCGTCGCGCCCGCGAGCCACCGCTCCAGGCAGCGCCGCGCGTGCTCGACCTCGGGCAGCTCGGGCATGCCCCGTGGCTAGCGGCCGGGTCGCGCCGTGACAAGGGTCGTCCATCGCGACGAGGCCCGGGAGAGCGCGCGGCCGACGGCTCCGCGCGCTCCCCCGTTCCTTCACCGCCACACCTCAGCTCTTGGCCGGGGTGTTGCCCGCGGGCGTCGCGGCGGCGGCGGGTGCCGCTGCCTTCGCGCCCTTCTGTGCCTGCTTCGTGGCCTTGGCCTTCGCCTGGGCTTCTGCCTTGGTCGCTGCCGTGGCCGGACGCGGGGCGGGTGCCGTCAGCCCGAAGTCCTGCATGATGGCAGGCTGCTTGCCGTACGACGCCCGGGCCCACTGCACGAAGGCGACCATCACGGGGTGCGCCTTCGTCTCCGCGGCGGCCGCGGACCGCGTGCTGGTCAGCCACGCCGCCTTCAGGGGCGGCGAGGCGTCGAGCGCGTCGGCGATGCTCGTGAAGAGCTTCGCCAGGTCCGCGGGGGCATACGCGGTGTTGTCCACGGTGAGGCTGGTGGTGCTGGACAAGCGCTTCGTGATGCCCGCCGCGAGTGAACGGTACTTGGTGCTCAGTTTGGAACTCATGGCGTTGTTCCTCCTTTCCGGAGCCCGGACCCTTCACCGGTGCCCGTTTGCGTGGCCTCCACCCCGTCTGTCGCCCTGGGTCGAAGACCTTACCGGGGTGCCCTGTCGATTTTTCTCGATGCGGTGCTCCCGGACGACGTCGCGCCGCGCCGCGACGCCGTCGTGGCGCACCCGAACGGCGATCCGGCACACCGCATCGACGCTCCGGCGCAGGCGATCGACGATCTGGCGCAGAAAACGCTCGATCTGGCGCAACGCATCGACGTTCCGGCACGGCGAGCGCCCGATCCGGCGCACCGCGAGGGCGATCGGGTGCGGAGCGACGACGTCCGGGTGCACCGCGACGCCGTGAGGTTGTGCCGCGAGGGCGCTCGCCTACGCGTGGAAGCGGGTGATCTGCGCCACGACGTGGCTCTGCTGCGCCTCGGTCATGGCCGGGAACAGCGGGACGGCCAGCGCCGTGCGGCACACCTCCTCCGTGACCGGCAGCGCGGGCTCGCCCAGCGCGAGGAAGGGCGGCTGCCGGTGCAGGGGGAGCGGGTAGTACACGCGGGTCTCGACGCCGTGCTCGCGCAGCATCGCGGCCAGGGCGTCGCGCCGCGGTGTCCGCACGACGAAGGCGTGCCAGGCGCGCGCGGCGGGCGGCGGCGGCGCGCGGGGCAGGACCAGGGGCAGGCCCGCGAAGGCCTCGAGGTAGCGCGCGGCGAGGCGCGCGCGGGCGGCCTGCCACGCGGGCAGGCGCGGCGACTTGGCCAGCAGCACCGCCGCCTGCAGCGCGTCGAGGCGGCTGTTGCGCCCGAGCTCGGCGTGGACGTACGGAGCCGACGCGCCGTGCGCGCGGAGCCGGCGGACGCGCGCCGCCAGCTCGTCGCGCGAGGTGACCACGGCCCCGCCGTCGCCCCACGCGCCGAGGTTCTTGGTGGGGAAGAAGCTGATGCACCCCGCGTCGGCGCCGCCCGCCGCCGCGCGCCCCCCGTCGTCGCGCGCCCCCAGCGCCTGCGCCGCGTCCTCCACCAGCGCCAGCCCCTCGCGCGCCGCCAGCGCGCGCAGCTCCTCCATCGGCGCGCACAGCCCGAAGAGGTGCACCGGCACCACCGCCCGCACGCGGAGCCCCGCCGCGCGCGCACGCGCCAGCGCGTCCTCGACGGTGCGCGCGCTCGCGTTCATCGTCTCCGGCTCGACGTCGCAGAACACCGGACGCGCGCCCGTGTGGGCGATGGCCTCGGCCGCCGCGATGAAGGACAGCGCCGGCGTGATCACCGCGTCGCCCTGGCCCGCGCCCAGCGCCCGCAGCGAGAGCTCGACGGCGTCCGTCCCCGACGCGACGCCCACCGCGTGCGCCGCGCCGCACTCGCGCGCCAGCCACCGCTCGAAGGCCTCCACGCGCGCGCCCAGGATGAACTGCGCGTCGTGGGCGACCCCCGCGACCGCCGCCAGCGCCTCCTCCGCGACCTCGGCCTCCTGCGCCGCGAGGTCGACCAGCGGGACCCGCGTCACCACTTGCGGTGGAGCAGCGAGGGCAGCGACGTCCGCACGCGGTCCTGGTACTCGAAGTCGAGGCGGGCGATGGCCATCCCCTCCCCCTCCGAGCACTGGGCGACGACCTCGCCCCACGGGTCGACGATGATGGACTTGCCGTACGTCTGCCGGCCGCGCGGGTGCCTGCCGTGCTGCGCGGGAGCGAGCACCCACACCTGGTTCTCGATGGCGCGCGCCCGCAGCAGGGCGTGCCAGTGGTCCTTGCCGGTGGTGAGCGTGAAGGCGGCGGGGCACGTGACGATGCGCGCGCCCTGGTCGACCAGCTTGCGATAGAGCTCCGGGAAGCGCACGTCGTAGCAGATGCTGAGCCCCATCGTGACGCCGAGCACCGACGTGGTGACGGCCTCCCCGCCCGCCATCGTCGCCGCGCTCTCGCGCAGGGACGTGCCGTCCGGCAGGCTCACGTCGAACAGGTGCACCTTGCGGTAGGTCGAGACCACGGTGCCCCTCGGGTCGACCAGGACCGAGGTGTTGAAGGGCCGGGCGGGGTCGTCGCTCTTCTCGGGCATGCCGCCGCCGAGGACCCAGACGCGGTTCTGCACGGCGGCCTCGCACAGGGCCGCGAGGATGGGGCCGGGGAAGGCCCCGTCGGTGCGCTCGGCGAGCTCGCGCTTGTGCGCCTCCTCGCCCATGAAGGCGAAGTTCTCGGGCAGCGTCACCAGCTCGGCCCCGGCGGCGGCGGCCTGGGCCACCCAGTGCCGGACGCGGGACAGGTTGAGGGTGACGTCGTCCTGCGAGCTCAGCTGGATCACCGCGGCGCGCATGGCTGGGGCGAGGGAAGCTATCCCGGGCGGCGCCGGAGTCAACCGTCGCGCGCGCCCGGCGCCGGGGGCTATCGTGGACGGGTGCTCGTCCCGGCGCGCGCCCTCTTCCGCCGCTGGCGGGGTCCGCCGTCGCGCGTGAAGGACGTGGACGCCGTGCACGCGCGGCTCGCGGCGGCGGCGCGGCGCGGCGGCAGCGGCGAGGCGGCGGCGCTGGCGCGCGAGCTGCGCGCGCTGAAGCCGCAGGTGCTGGAGGCGCTGCAGGGGGTGCAGGCCTGCGGCGGGTGCGCGCGAGGCCGGTCGCTGCCGCACGGGCGGTGGGACGGGGGCTTCTGCTGCGGCGGCCGGACGGAGGGCGTGTTCGACGAGGACGAGTCGGCGGCCCTGGCGCTGGCCGGCACGCGGGCGCGCGACCTGGTCCCGCCGGGGGGCGACCACGCGGGGTGCGCCTTCCGCGGCGCCGCGGGCTGCTCGCTCGAGCCCGAGGACCGGCCGAGCCTCTGCGTCCGCTTCGTGTGCCGCGAGCTCGAGGGGGAGCTGCGCGAGGGCGACGAGTGGACGCGGGTGCGCGCGCTCACCCGGCGGCTGGAGACGACGTTCGCCCGGTTCGTGAAGGCGCTGGGGGAAAGCTAGAACGACACGGTCTCCCCGGCGATGTCGAGCGCGAGCGACGAGGACTGCGTCCACAGCACGGCGGCGTGCCCCGGGCTCGACCACGCGCTCAGGTAGCGGCGCGTCGCGGGCGAGCCCTCGAGCGTGGACCACGCGCCCCAGGCCGACCCGTCCCACACGATCATCCGCACGCTGGACGCGGCATCGCCGGCGATGGCGACCACCGCGACGTGCGAGCCGCTGGTCAGCAGCACGACGCCCGACCCGGCCAGGCCGGGGTCCTGCGGCGGCGCGACGAGGGTGGTCCACGAGTTTCCGTCGTAGCGCACGTGGTCGAACGTCCCGTCGAGCGACCGGCGCACGACCCGCACGTCGTTGGCCGCCACGACCGCGACGTCCCAGTCGTTGGCGCTCTGCGCGTCGGGCGGGAACAGGTTGGCCGGCGCGCCCCAGCCGAGGACGCCGTACGAGCTCCACGCCACGTTCGTCGGGTCCTCCTCGTCGGCGAGCTCCCACAGCGCGAGGAGCCCCGCGCCGAGGCCGGTCCCGAACGAGGCGAAGGCGCGGGCGCTGACCGGGTAGGGAGCGGTGGCGACGGTCTGCGGCGGGCCGAAGTGGCCGTCCCACGACGTGCCCATGTCGGTGCCGGTCGAGCCCCACGCGACCTCGCTGCCGCCATCCGCTACGGTCGTGAGCCCGGTCGCGTCGAAGACGTGCCCGTCGGCCGTGACCACCGTGGCCGGGCCGTCGGGCGGCGTCAGCGCCGGGTTGGTGACCATGGTGAGCTGCGCCGGCGGCCCGTAGAGGATGGCGGCCCCCGCGAGCGTCGCCCGCGCGTGGAAGTGCCGCTGGTCGTAGGGATCGGGGTACTGCAGGTCGAGGGTGATGTGGACGACGTCCTGGCCGCCGAGGTCGGCGTAGGCCACCGAGAAGTTGCCGCCCTGCTCGGCGTGCGACGCCGGGAGCGCCAGCGGCGTCGCGTCGGTCCAGGTCACGAAGTCGGGCGAGGACGTCGCCTGCAGCTGACCGGGCTGCCCCGCGTCGACCCAGAAGAGCCACCAGCGCGCGGAGTGGTTCGCCCAGACGAGGTGCGTCTCCTGCGCGAGCCCGGTGGGCTGGGTGACGGCGCCGACGGTGGTGATGGTCACGACCGAGGAGTCGCCGGACGCGGCCTCGGCGGGGGCGGCCTCCTGCGGCTCTCCCGCGTCCTCCGCGTCGAGCGTCACGTCCGCGCCCGCCGCGTCGGCGCCGCCGTCGCGGCTCCCCAGCGTCGCCGGTCCCAGGCCCGCCAGCCCCAGCCCGCACCCGGCGCCCACGACGGCGCAGAGCCCCAGCGCGACGCAAGCCCTCGCGAGGTCCACCGTCCGCCCCTAGAGCTCGTGGCCCATCTTGCGCGCCTTCACGGCGAGGTACCCGGCGTTGTGCTCGTTGGACTCGGCCTTGAGCGCCACCCGCTCGACCACCTCGATGCCGCCCTCGATCAGCCCGCGCACCTTGCCCGGGTTGTTGGTCATCAGCGCCACCCGGCGCACCCCGAGGTCCCTCAGCATCGCGGCCGCGACGTCGTACTCGCGCGCGTCGTCGGCGAACCCGAGCAGGCGGTTCGCGTCGACCGTGTCGGCCCCTTCCTGCTGCAGGGCGTACGCCCGCACCTTGTTCCCCAGGCCGATGCCGCGGCCCTCCTGCCGCAGGTACACGACGACCCCGCGCCCTGCCTGGGCCACGGCCCGGAGCGCGAGATCGAGCTGGTCACGGCAGTCGCACTTCTTGGAGCGCATGACCTCGCCCGTCCAGCACTCCGAGTGCACCCGCGTGAGCACCGGCGCGTCGCCCGACGCGACGTCCCCCACGACCAGCGCGACGTGCTCCTCGGGGGGCTGCGCGTGGCCCGCGCGGTACACGACGGAGCGCACGAGGCCGTACTCGGTGGGGACGTCGGCCTCGGCGTAGCGCGTGACGGGTGCGGTCAACTTGCAGAGGACCGTAGTGCCGTCACGCGACGTGTCAATTCACCCCGCCCTGGTGAGGCGAGCCCTACGGGCAGAGACCGGCGTCGGTCAGGCCGCTCAGCTCGGCCTGGCAGGTGCTCTGGTTGTTCAGGTCCGCGATCGTGGTGCACCCGCTCTGCGCGGAGCTCGGCAAGGCCTGGCAGCACGTCTCCAGCGTGGCGCACGTGCCGGTCGGCGTGCCGCCGCTGCTCGTGCCGGAGCTGCTCCCGGAGCTGCTCCCGGAGCCGCTGCCCGAGCTGCTTCCGCTCCCGCTGCCCGACCCGCCGCCGCTGGAGGTCACGCCGCACTGGCTGGCGCAGTTCTGGTTCTCGCACGAGCTCAGTGGGGTGATGGCGCTCGTGCAGGACGACTCCTGCTCCTTGGAGAGGCAGGTCTGGACGTTGTTGGCGTTGTAGGTGCCTCCCGTGCAGACGCAGTTGATGAAGTCACTGCAGCCGCTCTCGACCCCGCTCAGCTGCGAGCCGCACTTGCTCTCGACGCAGGAGCTGCAGTTGGTGTTGCCCGAGGTGTTCAGGCTGGTGCTGAAGCACGACGAGCCGTTCCCCCCTCCGTTGCTGCTGCTCGAACAGGCCAGCGCCGCCGCCGTCGCCGCCGCAATCGCCCCGACGATCCAGATCGCTTTTCTCATCCTCGTCGACCTCCCTCGATGGCCTCCCGATGGGCCAGCTTCGCAGGTTAGACGAGCTTCCGACGATTCTCACACATTGTGTCAGTGGACGAGCGCGGCCCCAGGGCCCACGAAGCGCAGGAGCACGTGTCCCGGAGCGCTCCCCGGGGCCCACGCCGGGGTGACGGAGCCCTCCACCTGCGCGGCCGAGGGCTCGGCGACGAGGGGCACGCCGGACAGGGTGTCGACGGCGTGAAGGCTGGTGCCCGCGGCGCTCGTGCGGAGGTCGAGATCGAGGGTCAGGTTGGTCGCGGACGCCCCGCGGGACCAGCTCACATGCACGCCGTCGGCCGCGTCGAGCACCGTGATGGCGGCCCCGTCGTCGAGGATGACCGAGGCGGCCGCCGTCGCCCAGGCCCGCGCGCGCATCTCCGCGGCCTGGGACGCCAGGGTGACGACGCCGGGCGCGGTCGCCGCGACCAGCGTGTCGATGCCCTGGGGGAGCATGGGCACCAGGCCTCCGGCGCGCGCGAAGAAGGGCGGGCTGCCGAGAGGAGCGTCGACGGTGACGTCCGCCGGTCCCTGCGTGACCGCGTCGCTCCACCAGTGGACCCAGGCGCCGGGCGGGATGTGCACGGTCGCCGTCGTGGCGCCGGGGGTGGTCACGGGGGCGACGAGCAGGTCGGGGCCCAGCATGTACTCCTCGTCGGCGTGGGCGAAGCTCGCGGCGTCCTGCGGGAAGGCCAGGGGGACGGGGCGGATGGTGGGCGCGCCCGAGGTCTGCGAGCCGCGCACCAGGATGGCGTTGTAGGGCTCCAGCTGCTGGTGGAGCGACGCCATGGCCTGGTACTCGGCCCCGGCGGTGTCGTCGAGCTCCCATGGCAGGCGCGCCCCGTCCTCGTACACCTGCATGACGACCGTCAGCGCGGTGTGCTCCATCCACCGCAGCTCGGACTCGGCGGTGGGCGTCCCCCGGTAGCCCGCGGTGTCGGAGCCGAACGCGGGGAACCCGCTGACCCCGAGCGTCTGCGCGTCGATGACGACCGCCGGCAGCCCGCCCACGGCGAGGCCTCCCCCCGGCAGGGGATCCCCCTGGTGCTCGAGGCCCGCGTCGAGGTCCCCGGGCCAGATCACGTCCGCCTGCGCCGCGCCGCCCCACGACGAGGCGCGCGCGATGATGATGCCGTCCCCCGGGAACGCGGCGTCGAGGGCGGCGTGGAAGGCCGTGTGCTCCTCGATGGGGTAGAGACGCGCGGTCCGCGACGTCGTCCCATCCGCGAAGAGGACGGGGTTGCGCTGGTCTCCCAGGTTGGGGATGAAGTCCTCCCCGTAGTCGCACTTGAAGCCCTGGATGCCCGTGCCCGTGGCGCGCGCCACCAGGCCCTCCCAGAACGCGCTCGCCGGGGCGCTGGTGAAGTCGAGGATGCCCGCGCCTCCGTGCACGGGGTTCGACAGGGAGGAGTACACGTTGCCCTCGCCGTCCTCGACGAAGAACTGGTCCTGCTGCGCCGTGAGGTACAGCTGCTGCGCACCATCGGTCGGCGCGCCGTGCGGCTGCTCCAGGTAGGGCGACGTCCAGGCCATCACGCGGAAGCCGAGGGCCGCGAGCTCCGACATCGTGGCCTGCGGGCCGCCGAGATCGCCGAAGACGGCGGGCGAGATGGTGAAGTCGTCCACGGACTGCTGCCACCCGTCGTCCAGCCAGAGAGCGCTGCTGGGGATGTGCCGCTCCCGGTACTCGGTCGCGATGGAGACGACGTCGTCGGAGCTGGCCCAGTGCCGCCAGTGGATGGGCGACAGCGCCCAGCGCGGGAGCGGGCGAGGCAGGCCGGCGAGGCGGTTGTAGCGGGCCACGACCGCGAGCGGATCGGGGTCCACGAAGAACCACACGTCGAGCGTGCGCCCCTCGAAGGTGGCCGTGACCGCCTGCGGGTCGCTCGACGCCACGTCGAACGCGCCTGCCTCGCGCGACGCGACGAAGACGCCCCAGCCGCTGGAGGACACCAGGAACGGCACCGGCACGTGCGCCTCGTTCGTGTCCGACTCGAGGGAGCCGCCGACGGTGAGGAACATGGGGCTCACGCGGCCGCTGGCCGAGACGTGGGCGAACTGCTCGCCCAGCCCGGTGGAGAAGCCCGCATCGGCGGCGAGGGTGAGCGACAGCAGCGCGGTGTCGTCCGGCTGCTGGGGCACGACGAGGTGGATGGCGCTGGTCGAGCTCCCGTTGGGGACCGACTCGGCCGTGACGGTGGTGAGATCGACGGGGAGCGACGTCAGGTCGGGGTGGGGCTGGGTGGGGTCGTGCCAGCCGTCGGGGTCGTCGGGGTCGCTGGTGCGGGAGAAGAGCGGGGTGCCCACGTTCGTGCCGATGACGGGGGTCCCGGCCCGGGCGAGCGAGAAGCTGCCATCAGCGCCCAGGGTGGCGACTACCCCCCCGCCGAGGTCGAGCGTCCGGACCTGGACCGGCGCCGGGGCCACGGTCCCGCTGTCGGCGCAGGCGGCGACCACCAGCAGCAGCCCCGACAGCCCCGCCACTGCAGTGAACCTGGTCATTTCCTGGTCCCTTCCTCTTCCCCTTCCCCTTCGCCGCCCGGCGCCTCATATTCAGCCCCACGCCGATGGAGCTCAAGAACCTCATCGAGACCCACCTCGATCTGCCCCGCCTCTCGAAGACCCTCGACGAGCTGGGTCACCCCGCCCGGGTGTGGGCCGTCCGTCAGTGGACGCGGTCGGTGCAGACCACGCTGTGGGAGGCCGCCAAGGGGTTTCGCCCGGTCACCCTCGATGACTACGTCGCGCCCGACGTGGCGGTCCACGTCGAGGTCATCCATCACGGCATGAACACCCTCCCCGCCCACAACCACTTCCAGAAGCGCTTCGCGAAGCCCGCCGACCCCGAGGCGAAGGACCAGCTGGTGGGGTTCAACTACCAGAGCCTCTCCGGCCTGACGGGGCCGGGGTACTACGTCGCGCACCCGGCGGCGGACGCGGGGGAGGTCGACATCGACTACACGATGCTCCCGAAGGACAAGCCGGCGGCCTGGCCTGCGATCGTCCCCAACTCGGCGCGCCTCGGGCGGTTCGTCTACGACGGGATGGTCGACGTCATGCGCGGCATCTCGTCGCACGTGTCCATCGGCCGGGCGCGCAAGAAGGCCGGGTGGATGGACGCCTGGTTTGTCCTCGTGCGCGAGGACCCGACGACGGAAGCTCAGTCCACGCCTTGAGCGCGCGCGACGACGCCTACACGCTGCGCGTGCTGGACCGGGTGCGGGAGATCCCCGCGGCCACGTGGGACGCGATGCTGGGCGAGGAGAGCTCGCCCTTCGTGGAGCACGCCTGGCTCGACATGCTGGAGGAGACGGGGTGCGTGGGGGGAGACACGGGGTGGGTCCCTGCTCACCTGTCGCTCTGGAAGGACGACGCGCTCGTGGCCGTGGCGCCGTCGTACGTGAAGGGCCACAGCGAGGGGGAGTTCGTCTTCGACTGGAGCTGGGCCGACCTCGCCCATCGCATGGGGGTCCGGTACTACCCGAAGGTCCTCATCGCAGTGCCGTTCACGCCCGCCACGGGCGACCGCGTGCTGGTGGCTCCGGGGCAGGACCGGGTGCTGGCAACGCGCCTGGTGGCGCAGGCGGCGCGCGAGTGGTGCGCGAGCTTCAAGGGGGGCGGCGTGCACGTGCTCTTCCCGCGCGAGGACGAGGGGGCGAGCGCCTGGGAGCAGAGCGGGTACCTGCGCCGGGAGGGCTTCCAGTATCACTGGTTCCGCAACGGGGCGAAGACGTTCGAAGAGCATCTGGTCCGTTTCAACTCGAAGCAGCGCAACCAGATCAAGCGCGAGCTGCGGGGCGTGCGCGAGCGCGGCATCACGGTCGAGACCCTCGCCGCGGACGTCGCTCCGCAGGCCTACACGCGGGAGCTCGTGCGCGCCATGCACGGGTTCTACGCGTCGACCATCGAGCGCCACGGCATGTGGGGGCGCCTCTACCTGAACCTGGCCTTCTTCGAGGCGGTGGTCGAGCGCTTCCGCGACCGGCTGGCGTGGGTGGTGGCCCGGGACGGAGCCAGCGGCAAGCCGGTGGCGGGGGCCTTCAACGTGGTGAAGGGGCGGCGGCTCTACGGGCGCTACTGGGGTGCCGGCGTGGACGTGCCCTACCTGCACTTCGTGGTCTGCTACTACGCGGGCATCCAGTACTGCGTGGAGCGGGGGCTCGACGTGTTCGAGCCGGGCGCGGGGGGGGAGCACAAGCGCGCGCGCGGGTTCGTGCCGACGTTGACGCGGTCCTTCCACTGGCTGGCCGACGCGAGGATGCGCAGCGTCATCGGCGCACACCTGCAGCAGGAAAGGGCCAGGGTGCGGGCGCACGTCGCCGAGGGGCGGGAGGACGACCTGACCGAACCGTGACAATGGCCGAGGGGCGTGACCAGAAGGTGGCGGTGGTCCTGTCCCGCTGGCTCTAGCAAGGAGAGGTGATCGCCATCGTCCTGTTCTTCGTCCTGCACTGGCAGCTCTCGGTCTTCTTCCAGAGCTTCTTCCACCACCGGTACGGGGCGCACCGTCAGTTCACGATGAGCAAGGGCTGGGAGAGGGTGTTTCACTTCCTGTCCTGGGCGGTGTGCGGCGCGAGCTACCTGAACCCGCGTGCGTACGCGATCATGCACCGCATGCACCACGCGTACAGCGACACACCGCTGGACCCGCACTCGCCGGTGCAGCAGCCCAATTTCTTCCGGATGATGTGGCGCACGAAGGTCCAGTACGAGGACATCAAGAACCGCCGTGTGGCCGTCGAGCCGCGCTTCGAGGGGGGCGCTCCGGAGTGGAAGCTCCTCGACGAGACGCTGTCCAACTGGCCGGTGTCCATCGCCTGGGGCGCGCTCTACACCACGTTCTATCTGGTGTTCGCCCCGCACTGGTGGCTGCTCGCCCTCGCGCCCGTCCACTGGTTCCTCGGCCCCATACACGGCGCCATCGTGAACTACTTCGGGCACAAGCTCGGTTACCGGAACTACGACAGCGACGACAACTCGAAGAACACGCTGGTATTCGACGTGCTGACGATGGGCGAACTGTTCCAGAACAACCACCACAAGTGGGGCCAGTCGCCGAACTTCGCGGTGCGGTGGTTCGAGATCGACCCGGCCTACCAGGCCATCCGCCTCTTCGCCTGGCTGGGCATCATCGACACGTCGCGGTCGCAGGTGGCGCGCTGGGTCCCGGCGACGAAGGGCGGGAATGCCGTCGTCCCCGTCGTGTTGCCGCAGCCATCGCCGATGGATGGGGAGTAGCGCGCCCGGCCGGTCGAGCGAGGACCCTGCTAGCGGAAAGTGTCCTTGGCGACACGGATGGCCGCGAAGGCGGTCACGTCGTCCGCTTCCGGCGGGATGCCGAGGGTGGCGCGGAGCTCCCTCGAGTGCAGGCGGAGGAAGGGGTTCACGGCGCGCTCCTCGTCCAAGGTGGTCCCCACGGTCGGCGCCCCCTGCCCTCGCAGGTGCGCGGCGCGCTCCTGCGCACGCTTGACGTCCTCGTTCGAGCCCTCGAGGTGCGCCGCGAACCGGAGGTTGTTCACCGTGTACTCATGGCCGCAGTGCACGCGGGTGTCGCCCGGCAGCTCGAGGAGCCGCGACAGCGAGGCATGCATCATCGCCGGGGTCCCCTCGAAGATGCGGCCGCACCCGGCGCAAAACAGCGTGTCGCCCGTGAAGACGACGCGCGCCCCCCCCGCGTCGAGGAAGTAGGCCACGGCGCCCAGCGTGTGCCCCGGGATGTGGAAGCAACGCGCCTGGAGCTCGCCCACACGCACCACGTCACCCGTGTCCACCTCGTGCGTCATCGCCGGGATGCGCTCGCGGTCGGACACGTGGCCGACCACTTCGAGCCCCAGCTCCTTCGCCAGCTCTGCGTTGCCGCCCACGTGATCGTGGTGGTGGTGGGTGCTCCAGATGGCGCGGGCGCGCACCCCCTCGCGCCGCAGCGCCTCGCGCACCGGCGCCGCCTCGGAGGCGTCGACGATGGCGGCGTCGCCACCCTGCGCGATGACCAGGTAGGCGTAGTTGTCCTGCAGGCAGGGCACGGGCACGACGCGCATCTAGTTGCCTCCCGGCTGGTTCTTTCGCCGCGCCCAGCTGTTCAGGCAATCGCCCGTGCACGCATAGGGCGGGATCTCCTTGATGCCCTTGACGAAGGCGTCGTAGCGCGCCTTCATGTCCTTCCACTCGGGCCCCTTCATGATGGGATCGTGCTCGGTGGGGTCCTGGCTCAGATCGAAGAGCTTGCAGTAGCTGTCGTTGTCGAAGCAGATGAGCTTGTCGTGATCGTGGAGGATGGCGCGGCGGCGGCCGTTGTCGCTCGTCGCCGGCAGATCGACCACGACGTCGCGCGGCTCGCTGGGAGCGCCGTAGACCTCGCGCACGAGCGACTTGCCCTCGTACGAGGGATCCGGCGCGACGCCGAAGAGGTCGAGGATGGTCGGGGCGAGGTCGACGGCGCTGCGGAGCACGTCGACGTGACGTGGAGTCGCTCCCGGAGCAACGAACATCAGCGGGACGTGGACCAGCGGCTCCCACACCTCGAAACCGTGGCGAGTCATGGCGTTCTCGCCGAACTCTTCGCCGTGATCGCTGGTGACGATGATGACCGTGCGCGCCGCCCACGACTTGGCGGCGATGAAGTCGAGCAGCTTGCCGACGTACTGATCAGTGAAGGTGACCTCGGCGTCGTACCGATCGCGGTCCGTCTTCCCCCAGTCGATCCCCTCGTGCTTCAGGTAGAGGTCGTGTGGATCGAGGAAGTGCGCCCAGAAGAAGAAGCGTCGCGAGTCGTTGGCGGGGTCGCCCAGAGCCTGCTCGGCGAGCTGCTCGGACTGCGGTGAGGTGACGTCGCGGTCCGTGTTGGGGTCGAAGCCGATGCCTGGCACGATCTTCCAGTCGTCGAAGCCTTGATCGAAGCCCGCGGCCTTGAAGTACATGTGCGCCATGACGCCCGCGGTGTGGACGCCGGCCTTCTGTAGCAGCCGGGGAAAGAAGACGTCGTTGCGGTAGGTGCCGAAGAAGTAGCCGCTGCGCTGGAGCTCCGAGGGCAGTCGCCCGCCCAGCAGCCCGCCCAGGCTCATCGAGGTGTAGGACGACATGGAGTAGGCGTGCGTGAAGCTCACCGCCTTCTTCTCGAGGGCCGTCAGCCTGGGTGCGATGGGACGGGGATAGCCGTTCCAGGGCATGTCGGCCCGCAGACTGTCGATGGACAGCACGATGACGTTGCAGTCCTTGGGGGGGCCTGCCGGGGCCGAGGCCGTGGCGGCGGAAAGAGCCCCGGCCGGCGCGGTCGCGGCGGGCGCGGTGGCGGCTGCGTGTGGGCTCGAGCCGGCTGCCAGCGTCGACACGGTCGGCGTCTGGGAGCCGGGCTGGGTGGGGGGAGCGTCCTTGGAGCAGCCCGCCGCCAGGCAGGCGAACAGGGCCGGAGCGATGGTGCGGCGCATCGAGGTGGTCCTCCTCATCACCTCAACGCCCACCCCGACGCAAGTTTTTCAGGATTCGACGGTGATCTGCAGCTTCTGGCGCAGCTCGAAGTACTCGTCGCTGATGCTGAAGAGCACCACCTCCTTCACGCGCTCCTTGGCGGGTACGCTCGAGGCGTCCTCCGTGGCCCGCATGACCTCGGTGGCGGTCGCCAGATCGTGGGCCAGGAGGAAGCCGGCCCGGTCGGCGGTCAGATCGATGGCCGCGACCCACTTCTTGAGGTCAACCGCTCCTCCCGACTGCAGGAGCTTCGACACCATGCTCGTGAGGATCTCACGCTGGACGCCCTGGAAGTCCTGCTGCATGAAGCCCGTGGCCTCCGCCACCTGCCCCTGCAGGTCGGGCGCGATGGGGAACTGCGGCACACACAGCTTGATGGCCGCGAAGAGCCAGGCCTTGAGCCCGGTGCCTGTCGGCACCAGGTGCCGCACGTAGAAGCCGGGGCGGAAGTAGGTCACGTGCCGGCCGGCCACGAAGGCCAGCGACTGGTTGGGCACCACGGACTCGAAGGCCGCGCGCCCGAGGACGATGGCCGGCGTGTTCGCGTGCAGGAACCCGAGGCCAGCGGGGTCGTTGGGGTTCTGGAACACGGGGGGTGGCGGGAAGCCGAGCACCCCCGACACGTAGTAGAGCGTCTGCGACACCGGGTACGGGTGCATCTGCAGCTCGATGCGGTAGTGCGGGTCGTACCCGAGCGCCTCGAGCGGCTGCGTGCGCGCGCGGATGATGGTGGGCTGGATGGCGGCGAAGATGCGCGTGACCAGCGGATCCGCGTCTCCGTGGGCCAGCCGGTCCGCCCAGTCCTCCTCGTCGAGCACCGCCTGCGCGGGGGCGGCGTTGTCGCCCCGGTGACGCCGGTAAAAGCGCTCCTCGTCGGGCTCGGCGAGGTTGAGCACCGCGAGCGCCTGACAGAGGCACCAGGCCGGGTCGGGCTGGCGGGCCTCCGTGTAGAGGCGCCGCAGCAGCTTGTAGCTCTCCACACGGTACGGGTTGCGCCGCAGGATCTGCGACTGGGCCTTCACCGCCTTCTCCAGGTACTGCGTGACGTCGCTGGCGTAGAGCTCGGCCAGCGTCTCCGCGCGCTCGCGCCCCTCCGGGTCGAACGCCTGCGCGGCCTCGTAGGCGTCGATGGCGAGCTCCGGCTCGTTCAGGAACTTGCGATAGAGCTCGCCCATCTGGTCGAGCACCAGGACGATCTTCGCCCGGTCCTGCGTTTGCTTGGCGTGCTCGAGCTGCGCCTTGAGCAGACGCTCCATGCCCTCGTGGTCGCCCTTCTGGCGGCGCAGCTCGATGGCCTCGTCCATGGCCTTGGTGAGCGTGGGATCGAACTCGATGGCGCGGGCATAGAACTCCAGCGCCTGGTCGACCTCTCCCAGCTGCCGCGAGCTCACGATGGCCGCGGTGTGCATGTACTTCGCGCGCTGCTTGGGGTCCTCGACGAAGTCGGCGAGGCGCAGCACGACCTCGACCAGCTTCGCCCAGTCCTTCTCCTCCGAGTAGAGCTGCATCAGCTTGGTCAGCAGCTTGCGGTCGTCGGGCCGCTCCTCGAGGGCCGCAACGTAGGTCTTGCTGGCCCGCGCACGGTCGCTGAGCTTGGAGAACTCGGCGTCGCCGATCTCGAGCAGCAGATCGAACCGCTCCGCGCCCAGCGCCACCTCCAGACGGCGGCGCTTGGTGCGGATGAACTCCTCCCAGTCGCCGGTCTGCTCGTACACCCGCGCCAGGGCCTGCAGCGGCTCCGGGCTCGCGGGATCCGAGTCGGCCGCGGCGCGGAGGGCATCCACCGCCTTGTCGAGCTCACCCAGCCTGCGCAGCGACTCTCCCAGGCGCCACTGCGCGTCCGCGCGGTCGGCGTGAGACAGCTCGGCCCCGTGCCGCTCGAGCAGCCGCTCGAACAGCGTGCGCGCGGCCTGCGCGTCGCCGGCCTCGAACATCACCTTGCCCACGCTCGAGAGCGCCTCGGCGTCATCCGGGGCGATCTGCTCCAGGGCGTCGACCGCGGCGGCCAGGCGGGGATGGCTGGCCGTCATGGAGGACGGCGGCAACGAGTCGCGCTGCCCGTCCCGCGTGGAGATGGCGGGGGCGGACGGGCGCGAGCCGACGCTGCGCCCGTAGGCCTCGACGTACCGGACCAGCGCGCGGACGGCGTCCTCCTTGGGCAGCACGGTGGCCCGTCCCACCAGAGACTCCAGGTGCTTCGTGGCCTCGATGTAGCGCTGCCCCTCGTAGGCGAGGTCGCCGAGCACGAGCAGGGCGTCGGCGTTGGTGGGGTCGAGATCGAGCGCCGTGCGTGCGCTGGACTCCGCCTTGTCGTTGTCGTGGAGGCGCTCGCGCTGAACGCGCGCCAGCTCGGCGTGGAGGCGCGCCTTGGCCATCTTGCCCTCGGCGTGCGTGAGCTCCTTCTCGACCAGGGAGACCACGCTGGCCGCGTCGCCCCGGGCCGCATACGCCAGGCGCAGCGCTGCCGCGGCCACCGTGTCCTTCGGGTTGGCCTCGAGCGCCAGCTTGTAGCGCTCGATGGCGCCGTCGCGATCCCCACGGCCCTCGAGCAGGCGCGCGGCGCGCAGCCACTGCTCCGCCTTCGCCTCCGGGGTCGCCGCCTTGGCGGCGAGGGCCTCGATCGCCGACAGCGCCGCGTGCGCGTCGCCGCTCATCTCGCGGAGCCTCGCCAGCGCCTCCAGCGCGCCGGCGTGACCCGGGCTCATCTCCAGCACCTGCTCGTAGACCCGGGTTGCGCGATCGGGCGAGCCGATGTTCTCCGCCAGCACGCGGGCCCGCTGCATCGTGAGCTCGATCCGGCGCGCCTCGTCGCCGGTCACCGTCGCGTGCTTCTCGTAGAGCTTGTCGAGCTTCTCCCACTTGTCCATCGCGCGGTAGTGACGCGGGAGCGTGGTCAGGGCGTGATCGTTCGCCGCGTCGAGGCCGAGCATGGCCTCCAGGCACTCGGCCGCGTGCTCGTGGTCGAGGAACTCCTCGTCGTGCAGCGAGGCCATGCGCTCGTACAGGTTGATCTTCTGCCGCGGCGTGGCCGCGATCGCGATCTGCCGCTCCAGGTTCTCGAGCAACTCGCGGTACTTGCCGGTCCGGTTGTAGACGCGGTCGAGCCCCTTGAGTGCCTGCAGGTCGTGGGGCTCGAGGGCCAGTACTGCCTCGTAACGACGCGTCGCCTCGCCCAGATCTTCCAGGTGATCCTCGTAGACCTCGGCCACCTTGAGCATGGCCTCGACCCGCTCGGGTCCGCGCCGGGATTCGGCGCGGCGCTCGAGGATGGCCACCAGCGCCTTGAAGTCCCCCGTGCGCTCGGCGATGCGGGCCATGCCGTCGCCCGCCCTCACGTGCCCCGGGTCCTCGGCCAGGACCTGGGCGTAGGTCTCCCTGGCGCGCGCCACGTCGTTCAGCTTCTGCTCGAACAGCTCGGCGGCCTCGGCCCGCAGATCGCGGGCGCGCGGCGAGCTGCCCGAGGTGTCGGCCCGGGCGACCAGCACGGACACGAGCTCGGGCCACTGCTGCGCCTTGCGGTAGATGGCGATCAGCCCCTCGTACGCCTCCTCGCTGGCGGGATCGGTGGTGAGGATCTGCTGGTAGGCGAGCAGGCCCATGTCGGGGCGCCCGATCTTCTGGTCGTACCAGCGCCCGGCGTAGCCGAGGAGCGCATTGCGCTCCGTCGAGGAGAGGCTCTCGGCCTTCACGCCCTCGGTCAGCGTACCCAGCACCTCGTTCCAGAGGTGGCCCTTGGTCCCGGCCAGCCGCTCGATCTCGTCGGCAAGGTCGGAGGTGGGCGCCTCGCACAGAGCGCGGGTGTAAGCCAGGATGCCCTGGTCGGGGTCCTCCAGCTCGGTGGCGCAGATGCGACCGATCTCGGCGAAGATGCGGGCGCGGTCCTCGCCCGGGGGCTCGAGCTCGCTGCGGGCCATCAACGACTCGACGATCTCGCCGTACTTGCCGAGGGCCTTGCGCACCTCGTCGAGGGCGATCAGCGCGATCTCGTCCTCGGCGTCGAGCTCGACGATCTCGGCGTACACACGCTCGGCGCGCTCCTTGTCCTTCACCGCCACGTCGAAGATGCGTGCAGCACGGTAGAGCAGGGACTTCTTGACCTCCAGCCCGTCCTCGCTGGCCACGTCCACGCCGTCGGAGGCCTGGTCGAACGCCTCGGCCACCTTGGTCGCATCCGCCCCTTCCTCGATGGCACCCTCGAGGGCGATGGCCGCCTCCGCGTCGTCGGGAGCCGCCAGGAGCAGCTCGACGAGCGTCGTCAGCCGGTCCTCGGAGAACACAGCCTGCGACGCGCGCATGGCCGACGAGGCCCGGCCCAGCGACTCCAGCTGGGCGAGCACCGCGGTCGCGTCCTTGGGGCGGCGCGCAGGGTCCTTGGCGAGCAGCGACAGGACGAACTGATCGACGTCCTTGGTGACCCACCCGCGGGGCGCCCTGGCGCTGGGGGGCTCGGGCGGAGTGGAGACGTGGGCAAAGGCAGCGTCGGTCGCCGTCTCGAAGGCGAACACTGGCTTGCCCGAAAGCAGCTCGAACATCATCGCGCCGAACGAGTAGACGTCGCTCGCAGCATCGGCGCGCAGACCACGCACCTGCTCGGGCGCGATGGTCTTGGGCGAGCCGATGACGGCGAGCACGCCGGTGTGTCCGTTGGCCACGGTCGGCCGCTGACGGAGACGATCCGTCCCGAAGTCGATGAGCGTGACGCGGAGCCCGCCGTCCGGGGTGCGCCCGACCAGGACGTTCTCCAGCTTGAGGTCGCCATGGACGATGCGCGCCTGGTGCAGCGCGGCCAGAGGCTCGAGGATCGCGTGCAGCGTGGGCTTCAGCTCGTTGATGTGCGACGGCCCGGTGCGGGCGAAGCGCGCGCTGAGGGTCTGCGCGTCGACGTGGAGGTAGCTGATCCAGTACACGCCGTCGGTCTCGCCGGCGTCGATGCCCTTGGGCAGGCCGGGGTGATCGACGCTGGCCACCAGGCGATTCGCGGTCAGCAGGCGCTGCACCGCACGCCGGTCGCGGCAGGCCTCGTGCTTGAGGACCTTGAGCACGCGCTCCTCTTCGCCACGCCGGGTGAGGTAGACGGTCGAAAGTTCGCTGTCGCCGAGCTTCTTCAGCACGACGAACGGCCCCAGGGCCTTGCCAGGCGTCAGCTCCTCCCGACCGTAGAGGCCCGCCACGTCCCGCACGCGGGGATCGACGCCCTGGCGCGAGATGAGGATCACGTCGACCAGGGCGTCGATGCGGTCTCCGTCCACACAGCGCTCGGTGAGCGCCTTGGCGAAGCTGGCCTTGGCCGTCGCGCCGCCCACGTCCGCCGGATCGAGGCCCAGGAGCCTCTGGCTCATCGAGGTCATCTCTTCCAGCGAGAAGAGACGCTCCAGCTCGGCGCGGAGAATGTCGATCGTCGGATTCATGGTCGTGTGCACCCCTCGTAGCCACAAGCCCCGGGCGAGGATCTACACACAACCCGCCCGGATTGCCTCGCCTTTTCGCTCTCCGACGCGTCTCAGTGCGACTGGTGCTCGCGCGTGAGACCGGGGTGGGTGGCTTCGCCTGGCTCGTGGCGTGGGTTGCGTGTCTGACGAGAGCCGTCCCGGGCCGCGAAGGAGAGCAGCAGATCCCGGTCATAGATGAACTGGTCGCGGGAGTCGTAGGGGGCGGCGTGCATGCCGGTGTCCATGCGGATGGCGTCGCAGGGGCAGGCCTCGACGCAGTATCCGCAGAAGATGCAGCGAAGCTCGTCGATCACGAAGCGCACGGGGTAGCGCTCGTAGCCGCGGCGCTTGTCGCCCTCCGGATATTCCCCCGCTTCGATGAAGATGCACTGCGCGGGGCAGGCCGTGGAGCAGCACAGGCAGGCCACGCAGCGCATGCTGGCGTCCTCCCGTGTCGTCAGGCGGTGGACACCACGGAACCTCGCCGGATACGGCCTCTGCTGCTCGGGATAGGAGATGGTGGTGATGCCGTCGTCGTAGCGCTCGAGCACGGGATCGGGCCGCTTGCCGCGCACCATCTCCCGCGTGTTCTCGAAGAAGTGACGCATCGACACGCCGAGGCCGCGAAAGATCTCGGGGAGGTAGCTCCTGACCTCGAGGTCGCGGGCCGCGTACTCGACGGTGGTGGCGTTGGTGGGGGCCGGGGGCTTCTTGGGAAACGCAGCAGTGGCCATCATGTCCTCACGCTTGCATCGGCGCGGCCTTGGTGCCGCCCCGCTTTTCGGAGAAGGCGGCCGACGAGCCGACGATGTCGCGCTGGTGCTCGACCGGCGCGAAGAACCCGATGACGACGCGTACCGCGAGGTAGGTCATCGCCACCGCGACGATTGCCTGGGTGACGTCCCCGGCGATCTTGAGGGCATCGCTCGCTGCCGCTCCCCCCTTGTCCAGCGCGAGCCACACGACGCCGGTCACCAGGATGTTGGCGAGCGAGGCCGGCAGGAGCACCTTCCACCCGAGCTTCATCAGCTGGTCGTAGCGGAAGCGCGGGAGCGACCAGCGCACCACGACCTGCAGCCAGCACACCAGCAGGACCTTGCCGAAGAACGCGAGGACGCCGATGAGCGTCATCCACACGTGGCCGATGGGCACGCTGAGCAACGTGGAGCTCCCGAAGGCCACGGTGAGCCCGTCGCGGTGGAAGAACGGGAGCGCCCAGCCGCCGAGGAAGATGGTCACCAGCAGCATGGATCCGGTCACCACCTCGGCGTACTCGGCGAAGTAGAACATGCCGAACTTCATCCCGGCGTACTCGGTGAAGTACCCGGAGACGAGCTCGCTCTCCGCCTCGGGTAGATCGAAGGGGATGCGCTTGTTCTCGGCGACAGCCGCTGTGAAGAAGAGGAAGAACGCGAGCGGCTGGACGAAGATCCCCCAGGCGTGGCTCTCCTGCCACCGCACCATGTCGTCGAGCTGGACGGTGCCGTAGACCATCATCGCGCCGATGAGCGACATGCCCAGCGTGACCTCGTAAGAGACCATCTGACTGGCTGCGCGGAGGGCGCCCATGAGGCTGAACTTGTTGTCGCTCGACCAGCCGGCGATGGCGGCCCCGATGATCCCCTGCCCCGACATCGCGAAGACGAAGAGGATGCCCACGCCAAGCGGGGCGATCATGAGGTCGATGGGGAAGTAGCCGGCCTTGGCGTCGACCGAGCACGTCCCGAAGCGCGGCACCCAGTCCACGTAGTCGCCGGCCACCGTCCTGTGCTGGTTCCAGAAGTCCGGGAAGACGTGAAACGCCTTGGGGCAGATGGTGTCGCCGAAGGGGATGGTGGCGACCAGCGTGAAGACCATGCCCAGCGCCATGATGGGCGCGAGCATGAAGAGCAGCTTGTCGGCCTTGGGGGGCGTGAAGTCCTCTTTGGTGAAGAACTTCACGCCGTCGGCCGCCGTGTGGAGGAGACCGGCCAGTCGTATCTCCCTGCCGAAGATGCGGATCACGGCCCGGTTCGGGCCGATCCGGTCCTGGATCATCGAGCTCTGGCGACGGTCGACCCAGGTCAGGATGCCGGCCACGTTCAGCAGGAACATGACCATGATCAGGATCTTCACGAGCGCCCAGACGATCTGCATGAGGGTCATCGGCTCACTCCGCGCTCGCGCTGGTGGGCAGGCTCGGAGTCGAGGCGTCCGGTGACGCGCTTCCGATGAGCTGCCCCCGGATGTGCTTCAGCTTGACCCACGAGGGCTCGTAGCCGAGCGCCGTCGCCAGGTCGGCCAGCTGCTTCCACGCCGGCTTGCTGGCGCCCAGCGGCTCCAGCGCCTTGTCTGCGATCTGCCGCATGCCCTTGGCGTTCACGTAGGTGCCCGAGTGCTCGGCCCACGACGTCGCGGGCAGGACCACGCGCGCCAGCTGGGTCAGAGGGCCGCCGTGCGCGGCGATGGTCACCAGCTTCGCCGCTCCGAGGGGCCCGGCGTTGACCGGCGCCGACCCTCCGAGCGCGATGACGTGAGTGATGCGCCGGGCGGCCACGTCGTCGACCAGCGCCTCGAACGACTTCGCGCCAGGCACCAGCTCCGCCACCCCCCGCGTGTTGGAGTTCTTGTCGTGGTGGATGAGGATGTCGTCCTCGTACCCGTCGGGGCGGCCCGACACGTACACGTTCCTCGTCCCCATGAGCACCAGGCCGAGCTCGCGGAGCGCCCAGTTGTCCTCCAGCGAGTACCGGGCGCTGAGGACGATGGCCACGGTATCCATCGGCACGCCGGAGAGCAGCGCCTTCGCCTCCTCGAGCGCCTGCGCCGTGGTGCGGGTCGCCGAGTCGACCGACGCCTCGAGGACGCGACCGTCGTGCGCCTCCTTGTAGGTCAGCATCCCCTCGTCGCACATCCAGTACTTGTTCACCTTCTCGTTGTCGCGAGGGCGATAGCGGTACGCCTTGTTGTAGCGAGGGTCGTAGTCGAGGTGCGCATTGCACCCTGTCGCGCAGCCCTGGCACACGCTCGGCGCGGAACGGAGGAACCAGACCCGTGCCTTGAAGCGGAAGTCCTTGGTGGTCAGCGCGCCGACCGGGCACACATGCTCGGTCATGAAGGTGTAGTGGCCGTCCAGCTGGCGACCCGGCGAGACCACCACCTCGTTCAGGTTGCCGCGCTCGCGCATGTCGAGCACGGGATCCTTCGCGACCTCCTCCATGAAGCGGATGCAGCGCGTGCACATGACGCAGCGCTCGCCGTCGTAGACGATGGTGGGGCCGAACTCGACGCCCTTGGGCTTGTGCACGGGCTCGTCGTGCATGCGCTTCGGCGTCTTCTGGTACTCGAGCCAGTAATCCTGCAGCGTGCACTCGCCGGCCTGGTCGCAGATGGGGCAGTCCACCGGGTGGTTGAGGAGCAGGAACTCCTGCACGTCGTGCCGCGCCCGCATCACGTGCTCGCTGGTATCGGCCAGCACCTCCAGCCCCTCGGCGGCGGCCATGTAGCAGGCCGGCTGCAGCTTGGGCTTCTGGATGGGCCTGTACTGCCCGGTCTTCTTGTCCAGCTCGAGGATGTCGAGCGAGAGGGGCTTCTGCCCGGGCTTGGGCAGGATCTCCACCAGGCACATGCGGCAGTTGGCCGGCGCGCTCAGCCCGGGGTGCCAGCAGTAATGCGGGATGGTGAGCCCCTGGCGATGCGCCGCCCGGATGATGGTGTCACCGGGCTCGAAGGGGACAGCGATGCCGTCGAGTTTGAACGTAGCCATCCGACTCCTCAGACGTCGGCGCGCGCCGGCGTACACGCCTCAGTGATCACACTCGCCCCCGATCATGTTCAGCGATCCGAACGTCGGCACGATGTCGGCCAGCATCCGTCCTTCGAGGAGCCTCTGCGCCCCGCCGACGATCTGGAAGCACGGTGGCCGGATGCGCGCCCGGTACGGCGTACCCGAGCCATCGGAGACGAGGTAGAAGCCGAGCTCGCCGTTGCCCGCCTCGGTGTACGAGTAGACCTCGCCCGCCGGGACTCTGGCCCCCTCCATGATCAGCTTGAAGTGCCGGATCGTCCCCTCGATGGTCGTGTACACGTCGGACTTCGGGGGCAGCACGAAGCGCGGGTCGTCGCAGTTGACCGGCCCGTCGTCGGCCATGCGGTCGAGCGCCTGCTCGATGATGCGCTTGCTCTGGCGGATCTCGCCCAGGCGCACGAGGAAGCGATCGAGCGTGTCGCCCTTGGTACCGACCGGGACATCGAAGTCCACCTCGTCGTACTTCAGGTAAGGGTGCGCCTTGCGGACGTCGTAGGCGACGCCCGTCGCCCGCAGGCATGGTCCCGTCCAGCCCATGGCGATCGCGTCCGGACCGCTGATGGGGGCGACGTTCTCCAGCCGGTCGAGGAAGATGCGATTGTTGAGCAACAGCCGCTCCCCCTCCTCGAGGAGGTGGAGGATCTGCGGGAGCGCCGCACGGCACAGCTTCTTGAAGTCTGGCGTGGGGGGCTCCGCCATTCCGCCGATGCGCCCGAAGGAGTGCGTGAGGCGCGCACCCGTCTCCTCCTCGAGGATGTCCCACACCATCTCCCGGGCCTTGATGAACCAGAGGAATGGCGTGAAGGCGCCGAGCTCCATCGCCATCGCGCCGTCGCACGTCAGGTGGTCGCTGATGCGCGCCAGCTCCCCCAGCGCCATGCGGTACCACTGGCAGCGCTCGGGCACCGCCACGCCGCAGAGCTTCTCCACGGCCAGCGCGTAGCCGATGTTGTTGAGCATCGGCGACACGTAGTTGAGCCGGTCGACGTAGGGGAACACCTGCGCCCAGGTCCCACGCTCGCACATCTTTTCGAAGCCGCGGTGCAGGTAGCCGACCTGCACGTCGACCTTGGCGATGGTCTCGCCCGAGAGCTCAAGCACCATGCGCACCGTGCCGTGCATCGCCGGGTGCGATGGCCCCATGTTGAGGTGCATCGGCTCGGCGGGGAGCTCAAGCTCGCCCTCGTCCAGCTCGACGTCGAGGGGTTCCATTTCAGCTGTCCTCCGCGCGCGGGTGTCGCCCCTGGCGTCCGAAGGGCATCCCCTCGTCGTGGCCGAAGGGCTCGAGCTTGTTCAGCGGCATGCCCGCCTCGTCCTCGGTCCGGTAGGAGACCAGCGGCTGGGTGCGGTCGGCGGGGTAGGTCTTCTGCAGGGGGTGACCCTCGAACTCGGGGTACATGAGGATGCGCCGGAGGTCGGGGTGGCCGCGGAAGCGAACGCCGCTCATGTCGAACACCTCGCGCTCCAGCCAGTTGAGCCCCGGCCAGATCGAGACCAGGCTGTCGAGCTCCGCGCCCGCCATGTCCTCGTCCCCCACGCGGGTCTTCAGCCGCACGCGGTGTCGCCGGGTGACCGAATAGAGGTGGAGCACGACCTCCATGCGCGGCAGACGGTTGGGGTAGTCCACCCCGCACAGGTCCACGGGCATGTCGAAATCGAGCGCAGGCTCGTCGTGAAGGAACCTCCCGATGGCCTTCCAGTGCGCGGCGTCCACCAGCGCCGTGTCGTCGCCGAAGTTGGAGTGCGTCTCGAGGATCGCCGCGCCGAACTTCTCCCGGAGCTTGTCGAGGACGAGCTGGCTCACTTCTGCCCCTGCCCTTCCAGGTCCTGTCGCAGCCGCGGCGCGAGCTCGGCGGGGTCCAGCGCGGAGCGCCGGAGCTTCACCAGGTCCTTCACGCGGTCGGTCGGATCGATCCGCGGCTTGACCACGCCCGGGCGCCGCTCGTTGCGCGCGATCTTGTCCTGCAGGAGGAGCAGCCCGTCGATGACGGCCTCGGGCCGTGGGGGGCAACCGGGGATGTAGACGTCGACCGGGATGATCTTGTCGATGCCCGGGACGGTCGTGTAGTTGTCGTAGAAGCCACCCGACGACGCGCACGTGCCGAAGGCGAAGACCCACTTGGGCTCCATCATCTGCTCGTAGATGCGCTTGAGGACGGGGCCCTGCCTCTGGCTGATGGTGCCGACCACCCAGAGCAGATCGCTCTGGCGGGGGGAGAAGCGGGGGGCCTCCGCGCCGAAGCGCGCCACGTCGAACCGCGGGCTGGCGAGCGCCATGTATTCCATGCCGCAGCACGCGGTGACGAACGGGTACGCAAAGAGCGAGTACTTGCGCGCCCACCCGAGCAGTGCGTCGACCTTCGTCGTGGCGAACCCCTGCTCGCTGCCCTCGAGCGTCAGCGAGCGGTTCGCGTTGCTCATGTCTCCCATTCGAGCGCGCCTTTCTTCCAGACGTAGACGAGCGCGACGACGATCACGGCGAGGAAGCTGAGCATCTCGGCGAGCCCCAGCCATCCCAGGTCGCGGAAGTGGATGGCCCAGGGGTAGACAAAGACCGACTCGATGTCGAAGACGACGAAGAAGATGGCGGTCAGGTAGAACTTCACCGACAGCTTGAGGTGACGTCCCCCCGAGCTCTCGCTGCCGCATTCGAAGGGCGTGTTCTTCTCCGGGTTCGGCTTCTTGCGGCCACCCAGAAACGTCGCCCCCACCCAGAACGTGGAGGCCAGCACGCCTGCTATCGCGAGGAGCAGGAACATCGGCGCGTAGGTGGCGATCATTTTCTCCCTGCGGGGGCGGGAAAACCCACGCGTTTTCTAGTGCCTGGGCGAAATGGTGTCAACGACTCGCACCCAAGTCCGTCTGCCGCCCGTACGGTCGGTTCCCGTCAGTTGCCCTTCTCGACCAGCTTGGCCTTCCAGCCCGTGAGCGCGACCCCGAGGGCCTGCTCCACCTGGCGGAGCTCGTCGGCGAGCTCACGCTCGCTCACCCCCGCCTCCAGGGCGTCCCGCAGGCAGGCGTAGGCAGCCACCCACTTGCGCCGACGGAGGAAGGCACGGGCCAGCGGAGGCATGACGTCGCTCGCTCCACCCCCGAACGCCAGCGCGCGGCGCAGCGGCCCTATGGCCTCCCCCGGGCGGTCGTTCTGGAGCAGCGCCTCCCCCAGGCGCCGGAACAGGTCCGCAGCAGCGACGCCCTCCTGCGCGTACTGGATGCCGATGCGGAACACCTCCTCGGCCTGCTCTACCTCGGCCAGGTGCACGCAGGCGCTGCCCAGGAGGCCGAGCCCCTTGGCGATGAGCGCGCGCGCGTCGGAGGTGAGGAGCTGCCCCTCGGGCGTGCGGAGGAAGATGGCCAGTGGCGCGGGCCAGCTTCCCAGCAGCTGAACCACCTTCGTCCACTCCTTGCGGAGGGCGGCGGCCTCCGCTTCCGTCACCTTGGAGAGATCGATCGCGCTGCGCGAGCCCGTGGCGACGCGCTCCAGCTCCTCGCGCACGAGGGCCCGGATGCGGAAGCGAAACGCGTCGAGGTCGTGGGTCTCCTCCACGCCGTCGTGCAGGACGACCAGCTGCGCGCCGTCCTCGTCGATCTGCAGATTGCGCAGCGAGTAGCCGTAGAGCGGCGCCAGCAGGAGGTAGCGGACCCCGATGTAGAGTTGGATGACCTCGATCTCGGTCTCGCGCGTGGGCTCGGGGGCGGGCTTGTCGTCCTCCACCAGGAGCGCCCCCACCAGGCGACGCCGGAAGTCAGCCAGCGTCAGGCGCTGCGGCTCCAGACCGTCCTCCGCCTCGCCGAGGCCCACGACGAAGTCCACGAGCGAGAGGTCGGGGTTGCGTCGGTCGACCGTGAGAGCCGTGATGCGAGCGCCCACGATGATGGAGAAGGCGAAGAAGCGCTCGCCGATGATCTCGCAGAGGGCCTGGAACGAGCCGATGCCCTCGCCGATGCGCTCGAACCACCCGTCGGTGCGGACGGCATCGAGGTCGAACTCACGCTGCTTGGCTTCGCTCATCGCGGGCGGTTTCGCCACCTTAGCAGACCTCGCCCTTCTTTCCTCGCCGGCTTGCTGCCCAGTGGATGCAGACGGGCTTCACGCCGCACCCCTCGCAGCGAACGGAGTCTCGCCGTGATGGACAGCGCTGGAGCATTCCCATGTGGCAGAGGGAAAAGTCGTACGATACGGGATCGCGCGGGTCGAAGCGCGCGAGGGCTGCGGTGATCTCCTCGGTGGTGCGCCAGGACAGGTCACGGCGCCGCGTGAACCCGAGGTTCCGCGCGAGGCGGTGGATGTGGACGTCCACCGGCACGAGCAACCGCGAGGGATCGACGTCCCACAGCCCGAGGTCGACGCCGTCCGCGGGGCGGACCATCCAGCGCAGATAGAGGAGCAGGCGCTTGCTTCCGCTCGGGCCGCGCGGATCGGGGAGCAGGTGGGCGGGGCCGCGGCGCGCGCTCTCCCTGCTCAGCCCACCGGCGTCGCGGATGGCCTCGCACCACGCCGCCAGCGCCTCGCGCAGCGACCTCTTGGTGGCCAGCTCGGACCGGAAGAGCGCTCCCAGCGAGCCGTGCTCTCGCTGGAGGGCCCGTGCGCCCGCGAGGAGCCGGGCGATGTCCTCGCCCAGGAAGACCCGGTGCTTCCAGCCGCGGAGGGAGCGCCGGAGGGCCGCTGGGTCCTCGGCTGCCTGCGCAGGGTGGGGGCCGAGGCGCAGGAGCAACTCGTCGAGCTTCGCCCGGATCGTCTTGACGTTGCCGAACGCGATGCAGGCGGCGACCAGGGCGACGAGCTCGCGATCTTCGGGCCCATGGTAGCGATGGGCGAACCCGACCGGATCGGCCTCTCGCCGGACGGCGACGTCGCAGCGGGCGCGCACGGCATCCAGCGCCGCCTTGACGTCGCGGGCCGGGCGACGTGCGGTCAAAGCCGGTGCTCCTCGTCGGCGGGGCGTCGCCGCTCCTTGCTGGTGGCGGCCTTCTTGTCGGCGGCCACCCGGCGCGCGTGCACCTGCCCCTTGCGGACGCGGGCGATGGGCAGGAAGAGATCCTGCCCGCCGTCGGCCGATGACCTCTCGATGTAGCTGTCCCAGTGCTGCTCCGCCCTCGCCCAGAGCCCCGCCGCCTCCCTTGCACTCTTCGCCTCGCGCGCCGCCGCTGCCGATCCCAGCGCCAGGTACCACTGCCTCTCCCACTCGGGCACGAAGAAGACGGCAGGGTCGCTCGCGATGAGGACGCCCCCCGTCGACGGGTGTCCTGTGGAGTCGATGACGGTCATGCGGGCGGCCCTCGCGGCCGTGTCGAGGGCCCCGCCGGGATCCCCGCTCCGGTCGAGCGCCACGGCCAGGTCCCAGAGCGCGAGCACGTAGGTCGAGCCGCTGCTGCCCGAGTTGGGCAGCTCGCCGCAGAGGCGCATCACCTCGCGGAAGGTCCCGAGGGAGTCCTCCACGTGGCCGAGGCGCATCTCGGCCTCGCCCATGTTCATCATCGCCACCACGCGCGAGCCGGCGTCGATGAGCCGCGGGATGTAGCGACGCCAGGTCGCGAGCTCCTCGTGCGGGCGGTTCATCTTGGCGTAGGCGTAGACCAGCGTCGCCAGGGCTCCGGTCGCGGATGGCTCGTCGGGGGCGGAGTCTACGGCGGGCGCCAGGATGTCCACGGCCTTCTGGAAGAGATCGAGGCGGCCGCCGCGCCGCTCGCCGAGGTCGTAGTAGACCGTCCCGAGGTCGAAGCGGAGCCGCACGTCGGGGCTGTGGGCGGCGTCGGCCTGCTCCAGCATGGCCAGCGCCGCCTCGAGGCGTAGCTCGACGTCACGCTCCATCAGCAGGTCCTCCCGGCGGGGCGGCGCCAGCATGCGCTCGACGCGGACGTGGAGGTCCCAGCGCGTGCGCGCGCCGGGGTCGCGGGCGACGTCCCACACGTTGGGAGGCGTGTCCGCGGTCGCGACCGATGACACGAGCAGGACCCCCAGGGCCCCCAGCCACGACACATTGGCCTGCCGCCTCACCGGATCCGCCTCGCCGGACCGTGGTTGCCCCCGAGCGCGGCCAGGTGTGCCCGCGCGTGCGCGGCCCACGGGCTGGTGCCCGCCGCGGCGAGGTATTTCTCCCACGCGTCACGTGCTCCGCCCCGGTCGCTCGACTCCAGGGCGAGGGCGGCGAGCGCGCTCCCCTCGGCGGGAGCCACGGCGAGCAGCTCGCCGGCGCGCGTCGAGGTCAGCACCGTCCGCGGATCGCCCTTTCCCCGCTCCACGAGCAGGGCGCGGGACTCGTCGGCGTCCCCCCGCCGGTCGAGGGCGAGCGCCAGCGCGGTGACGGCCACGGCCTGCGTCTCGTCCTGCGCCTCGCGCAACCCCTCGCGGAGCGCCGCGACTGCCTCGTCCAGCCCCCCTGCGCTGCGGGCCATGGCCACGAGGCCGGCCTCCACCGAGGCGGATGCACGCTCGGTCGCCGACATGGCCGAGGCCCTCGGCAGCAGCGCCCGGTAGGCCTCCGCCGCGGCGTCGGTGTGCCCCGTCCGCGCCAGCACCCGGGCCCACGCGACGAGCGCGAGCGGGTCGTCGAGCGCCGCCGCGTCGCGAGCCCTGGCGTCGGTCAGCGCCTTGAGCGCGTCCTCGAGCCTGCCGAGGCTCGCCAGCGCGCGCCCCTCGAGGACGAGCGGGGCGGCGTGACCCGGGAGCACCTGGTCCGCCTCGTGCGCCGAGGCCAGCGCCGCCTCGGCCATGGCCGCCGTTCCTGCCAGCTTGGACGACGCGCTGGCGACGAGATCGCAGTAGCGACGGAGCTCCGGCGACTTCGCCCGCTCCCAGACGTTGCCGGCGCGACCGCCCGGATCCCCGCACTCGGGCGGGCGACCGGTGGTCCAGGTGGTGGCCTGGGCGAGCACCAGGGTGGAAGCGAAGAGCCAGGTCATCGAGAGCGCCCGTGAACCCTAGCGCACCCACCGCCTACTGGAAGCTCGCAGGGACCTGCTGGGCGATGTAGGCGGTCAGCGTCACGGCGACCTTCCCCGTCGTGAACCGGGTGCTGTTCGCCTGGTACCAGCCGAGGCCGCTGGTGAAGGCGTTCTCGGCGGCAAGCGGCTCCAGCGCCGCGCTGGGTACGGACGCCGTGCCGCTGGACGCATCCCACCCGCACGTCATCGTCGCCTGGCCGCCCGTCGTGAACAGGGCCGTCGCGCTGAGCACGAGCGTCGCCCCCGCCTGTCCCCCCGTCCACGAGATGGTGAGCGGCTGCGCGGTCGCGATGGAGAGCGTCCCTCCATCCGAGACCGGCGCGGTCAGCTGGGCTACCGGGAGGGCGACGGTGGTCTGCTCGAGGAACCCCGCGAGCTGGCCACCCGCCGCCGAGACACCGAGCGTGTCGCCGGGAGCGAACAGGGAGCCGGGCGACACGTAGAGGTAGGTGCCGACCTTGTCGGGAGCGACCGTGACGCCGGCGTCTCCGAAGGCCCCCCCCGTGAGGTGCAGCGTGCCGGGGTTCGGTGCCAGCAGGACGGGCGCGGCGTCGGGCAAGCCGGCTTCGCCTGCCGACGCGTCCGCGGCAAGGGGTGGGCACGAGGTGGTCGTACACGCGCCAGCATCGACCACGGTGCATCCCGGGACCGACGCTGGCGACGTCTCGGTGGCGAAGCCCCCGAAGAACGTGCCCCCGGCGTCGAGCGCCTCCGAGAACGTCAGCACGCCCACACCCGCGGTGCCGCCGTCCCCGGAGCCTCCGCCTTCCCCCTCCGGAGGCGCGTCCCCGACGACCGCGTCCGACGACGCGTCGTTCCCCGTCGCCGGGCTTCCCCTGGAGCTGCTGCACGCCAGCCAGGCGCCCGCGGCCCCGCAGACCACGACCAGCGCGACCGCGAGCCCCGCCCTCACGGCGAAGCGATGGGCAGCGCCCGGTACGAGAACACCGTGGGCGTCGTGAACTGCAGCGACCACGCCGGCGAGCCGCCGACGATCTCGCTCGCGGCGATGCCGCTGGCGCTCTCGAACCAGCCACCCCAGCCCACAAAGAGGCGCCCGTCGCTGAGCGGGGCCGCCGAGCCCATGTAGTCGCTCGGAGGCTGGCTCGTGGGCTTGGTGTAGAGCACCTGGAAGGAGGTGACCTTGAGGTTCACCTGATCGAGGACGAACGAGAGGACCCGCGTCCCGTGAGTCTCCCAGCCGTCGTCGAAGACCGTCAGGGAGCCGTCCGGCTGGACGCGCGCGTGGTGCTGGTAGGCGAACGCCTGCTCCGAGGTGAGCCCGAACTGGTCGGCCTTGCCGCCGAGCGTCCACATCGGCTGCCCGGTCTTCCGGTTGATCTTGATGATGGAGCTCGTGTGGCGGAAGGAGACGACCAGGTTGCCATCCGTCGGATCGATGTCGAGCGAGTTGAGGTGCAGGTAGTCGGAGACAGCGGTGGCGGTAAAGGTGTTGTCGAAGATGCTGTCGGAGTAGAGGGCCGGGAAGTTGGCGCTGTCCCACTCCATGAGCACGTTCCCGTCCTCGACCTCCTGGATGACGTTGTCCATCACCAGCGCCTGCGAGCTCCAGGCTGGGTTGATGGTGCTCAGGTCGACCGTCCGCTGGACGTACGACTCCGCGATGTAGTGCCCCAGGTCGAGGATGAGGAAATCGTGACCCTCGGCCGGGAGCACGCCGTGCTGCGCATACGCGAGGAGCTGGTAGTCGGCGAGGTCGTTGAAGTGCTGGTCCATCACGTGGTCCGCCCCCAGCAACCAGCCGCCAGGGCTCAGGACTCCGACGGTCGTCGTGTAGACGACCGCCCCGCTCGCGAGCGTCGCCTGCTGGAAGTCCTCGGCGTCGTTCGGCAGGAACGTCCGGTAGTAGAGGGGGCGACCGGCACGGTCGATCATCAGCGCGTACTCGGTGTCCGGCGACAGCAGGATGTCCTCGGTCCCCGCCTCTGGGCTGGTGGTCACCGTGTACGCCGGGAGATCGCTGGGGACGTAGTGCAGGGTGTACGTGGTGGAGGCGAGGCCCGGCGCCGTCGCCACCACCGTGAAGTCCTCGCCTGGGTTCAGCGTGAAGGAGGAGGCGACCCCGCTCTGCGCCGCAGCGCCGTGGATGGTGAGGGTCACCGCCGACGTTGCACCGGTAGCCGTGACGGAGATGGGGAAGAGGCTGTTGAGCGAGGTGACGGAGTAGTCGGTCACCATCGCGCTGAAGGCTGGACGCAGGGTGCCGGTCGAGACCGTCAGAGATCCGAGCTCTGCTGTGGGACCGGCGTCCTCCTCCGCGTCGGACTCGGTCCCCGTGTCGACGGGCGGCGCATCGGACGGTGAATCGGGGGGCGCGTCGGGGGTAACGTCGGAGGGCGCGTCGTGGGAGGTCGCGTCGGCCGCGTCCGGAGCGGTCGCGTCCACAAGGGCCTGCGAGTCGCCGGCGTTGCCCCCGTCGACCACATCCGCCCCCGCGTCTGTCCCGGGAAGTACCGTGCCGCTCTGGGAGCAGGCAGCCGCGGTGACGAGGAGAGCGGCGACGAGGACCTGCGGCAGTCTGGCCATGCGCGGGTGTATGCAGGCTAGCACGACGGCCCCCGTGTCTGGCATTGCGGACACGTTGTCATTGACGCAAGACGCCAGAAGTGAAAAGGACGGGTATGTCGAACGGCTTCGTCGTCTGGTTCACCGGTCTCAGTGGTTCGGGCAAGAGCACCCTCGCGGCGATGCTGGACGCGGAGCTCCGCAGCCGCGGCGTGCACGTCGAGGTGCTCGACGGCGACGAGGTCCGCACGCATCTCTCGAAGGGACTCGGGTTCTCCAAGGAGGACCGTGACACCAACATCCGCCGCATCGGGTACGTCGCCAAGCTCATCGCGCGCAGCGGCGCCTGCGCCATGACGGCCGCCATCAGCCCGTATCGGGCCATCCGCGACGAACAGCGCGCGCAGATCGGCCGCTTCGTCGAGGTGTACTGCCAGTGCGACATCCCGACCCTGACCGCCCGCGACGCCAAGGGCCTCTACAAGAAGGCGCTCGCCGGGGAGATCAAGGGCTTCACCGGCATCGACGATCCCTACGAGGCGCCCGAGCGGCCCGAGGTGATGGTGGACACCGCGAAGGAGTCGAAAGAGGCCAGCCTCCGGAAGATCGTCGCGAAGCTCGAGGAGCTCGGGTTCATCGCGCCGCACCGCACGCACGTCGCGCACGCGGCGACCGAGGGCGCCCCAGCGGCCGCGGCCCCGAAGCTCATCCCGCCCCACGGCGGCGAGCTGGTGAGCCGCTTCGCGAAGGGCGCCGAGCGCGCGCAGCTCGAGGAGCGGGCGCAGTCCCTGCCTGTCGTGGAGCTCGACGAGCGCGCGGCCAGCGACGTGGAGATGATCGCGGTCGGTGCCTTCTCCCCCCTCAAGGGGTTCATGAACGAGAAGGACTACCTGAAGGTGGTCCGCGACATGCGCCTGGAGCGGGGTCTCCCCTGGTCGATGCCGGTCACCCTGGCGACGAGCGAGGACCAGGCGGCGAAGCTCGCCATCGGCGCGCAGGTGGCCCTCCGGACGTCGGACGGGCGCATCGTCGCGGTGCTCGATCTTGCCGACAAGTTCCGTCCCGAGAAGGAGCTCGAGGCCCAGCGCGTGTACCGGACCACGGAGACCAAGCACCCGGGCGTCGCCTACCTGATGAGCACCGGCCCCGTCTACCTGGGCGGCGACCTCCACGTGCTCGAGCGCTCCGGCACCACGGCGTTCCCCGAGCACCACCGCGACCCCGCGCAGACGCGCGCCCTCTTCGCCGAGCGGAGTTGGTCGCGTGTCGTCGGCTTCCAGACGCGGAACCCGATCCACCGCGCGCACGAGTTCATCACCAAGTGCGCCCTGGAGATCTGCGACGGCCTGCTCGTCCACCCGCTGGTCGGGGCGACCAAGGGCGACGACATCCCCGCCGACGTGCGCATGCGCTGCTACGAGACGCTCATCGACCGCTACTACGTGAAGGAGCGCGTGCTGCTCTCCATCTACCCGGCGGCCATGCGCTACGCCGGTCCGCGCGAGGCCATCTTCCACGCCATCGCGCGCAAGAACTACGGGTGCTCGCACTTCATCGTGGGCCGCGACCACGCGGGCGTCGGCACTTACTATGGCACCTACGACGCGCAGCAGATCTTCAGCGAGTTCTCGCCCGGCGACCTCGGCATCCAGCCGCTCTTCTTCGAGAACGCCTTTTACTCGAAGACCGTCGGCGCGATGGGCACCGACAAGACCGCCCCGGGCGACGATTCGACCAAGGTGAACCTCTCCGGCACGAAGGTCCGTGAGATGCTCCTGCGCGGTGAGCTGCCGCCGCCGGAGTTCTCGAGGCCCGAGGTGGCGCAGATCCTCATCGAGTCGATGAAGGGGCGGTAGCGTCACTCAATCGACCGACAGTGTCACTCACTCGACAACCAGTCTCACTGAGTCGACCGGCAGCGTCATTCGCTCGACAGGCAGCCTCACTCAGTAGCCTCTCCCCTACCCCGCGAACGGATCCCTCAGCACGATCGTCTCGTCCCGCCGCGACCCCACGCTCACAAGCACCACGGGACACCCCGCGTCCCGCTCGATGCGCTTCACGTAGGCCCGCGCGGCCTCCGGCAGATCGCCCAGAGACCGCGCCGCGCCCAGGTCCTCCTTCCAGCCCTTCATCGACTCGTAGACGGGCCGCGCGTTCAGGGCGTCGTCGAGCGGAAAGTCCTCCGTCGTCCTCCCCTGCGTCTCGTACGCCACGCACACCTTGACCGTGTCGAGCCCGGTCAGGACGTCGAGCTTGGTCAGCGCCAGCCCGTCGAGCCCGTTCACGCGCACCGCGTACTGCAGCGCGGGCAAGTCGAGCCACCCCGTGCGGCGCGGCCGACCCGTCACCGAGCCGAACTCGGCGCCGCGCTGCCGGAGGCCCTCACCGACCGCGTCGGTCAGCTCGGTGGGGAACGGCCCCCCGCCGACGCGCGTGCAGTACGCCTTCACCAGTCCGATGACCGCGTCGATGCGCGAGGGACCGACCCCCACCCCCGTGCAGGCCCCGCCCGCCGTGGCGTGCGACGAGGTGACGAAGGGATACGTCCCATGGTCGATGTCGAGGAGCGTGCCCTGGGCCCCCTCGAACAGGACCCGCTGGCCGTCGCGGACCGCCCGCTCGACCAGCCGCGACGTCTCGGCCAGCATGGGCACGATGCGCTCCGCGAGGGGCCGGAGCACGTCCATGACCTCGCGCGCCGCCGGCGCCTTGCCCCCCAGCGCGACGATGAGCGGCTCCCAGTGCGCCAGGGCGCGCACCACCATCTCCTCCGTCCGCTTCAGGTCGCGCAGCGCGCCCAGCGGCAGACCCCGCCGCCCGACCTTGTCCTCGTAGCAGGGCCCCACGCCGCGCTTGGTCGTACCCAGCGCGTCCACGGTCTTCTCGCGCAGGCCGTCCACCAGCACGTGGTACGGCAGGATCGCGTGCGCCCGGTCGCTGACCACCAGTGAGCCCGTCGCCCTCGTCAGGCCCCGCCGCCCGAGCTCGTCCAGCTCGGTCACCAGGCTGCCTGGATCGATGGCCATGCCCTGGGCGAGGACGCACTTGGTCTTCTCGCGCAGGATGCCGCTGGGGATGAGGCGCACGACCAGCTTGTCGTCGCCCACGACCAGCGTGTGCCCTGCGTTGGGTCCGCCCCCGTAACGGACCACCATGTCCGCGTGCTCGGTGAAGATATCGACGATCTTCCCCTTCCCCTCGTCGCCCCACTGCGCGCCGACGACGACGACCGCGGTCATGTGCCTCCTGCCAGGTGAACCGGGTGAGCTTCCAGGGCTGCGATGCTAGCGCCTGTGGCGCTGTCGAGCACGTGGGTGAACCCCCAGGCCCGCGCCCACTCCTCCGCCGCCGCGCGCGTCTCGGCGGTCACTGCTGCCGTGCCCGCGGCGCGCAGCTCTGCCGCGCGCGCCTCGGCGCCTGGGCCGAAGACCACCACGCGCGTCACCGCCGGCTCCGTCACCCCGGCCGCCCGCATGGCCTCGGCGGCGCGGTCGAGATCCATCGCGAAGCCCGCGGCCGGCATCGCACACCCGAAGCGCCCCAGCAGCTCGTCGTAGCGGCCGCCCGAGACGACCGCGTCGCCGGTGCCCGCGGCGTACGCGTGGAAGATGGTCGCCGTGTAGTACGCGAAGCCGCGCACCTCCCCCAGATCGGCCACCAGGTGCCGCCCCAGGCCGCGCTCGAGGGCCACGTCGAACAGCGCCAGCAGGCGGCGGGCCGGCCCGGCTGCCGGGGTGGACGCCAGCAGGCGCGTCCCCTCGACGAGCACGTCACGCCCTCCCTGCATCGAGGCGACCGCCCGCAGGGTGGGATCGTCGAGCTCAGCCTCGTCCTTGCGGCCCATCGCGTCCGAGAGCCGGGCCTGCTCCTCGGGAGACCTGGACGCGAGGAGCGTGCGGACGATCCCCGCGTCGCCCACGTCGAGCGTGAACTCCCTCAGCCCCGCCGCCTGGAGCGCCTCCACGGCGAGGGCCAGCAGCTCGAGGTCCCCCGACGGACCGGTCACGCCGGCCAGCTCGACACCGACCTGGGGGATCTGCCGGTGCTTGCGCGCCCGCCCGCTCCGGCGGCGCAGGACCGTGCCCTCGTAGGCGATGCGCAAGGGCGCCGGGCGCTCCCGCAGACGTGTGGCGATCATTCGCGCGATCTGCGGCGTCATATCGGGTCGGAGCGCGGCGACCTCGCCCGATTCGGGCTCCACGAAGCGCAGCACGTCTCCCGGATCGAGCATGCCCAGGCCGCGCTCGAGGACCTCGGCGAACTCGAAGGCCGGGAGCGTCACCAGACCGTAACCGTGCAGCTCGAACCGGTGCAGGACCTGGCGGGCCAGAGACCGCCGGGCGGCAGACTCTTCCGGCAGGAGGTCCCGCATCCCCGCCGGTAGAGGGTGCTCGAGCGCACGGGGTAGTACCTCGGGAGGCATGGTCCAGTCCGACCTATCACGCAGCTGCCTTTCCGGCGCCACCTGTCGGCGATCCAACACCGGCTCGAGCGTGAAAGCGCTGCGATTTCCAGCGGAAGCCTTGCGGCATGGCTGTCGCAATCAGGGCCCGCATCCAGGCTTCACCCTGGTCGAACCAACGGAACCCCGCCATGGCCTTCTCCATCGACAAGTCGACCCTCGAAAGGGCTTCTCGCGGCGACACGGCCTCCCTCGAGACCCTCATCGTCGCCCTCCGCCCGCACATCGAGAAGCAGCTCCTGCGTTACCCCCTGTCCGATGACGACCGGCAGGACCTCGTGCAGTCGACGCTGATGCAGATCATCCGCCGGGTCGGCTCCTTCCGCGGCGACTCGAGCTTCTCCACGTGGCTCTTCCGGGTGACGGCGAACGAGGCGCTGATGATGATGCGCTCGCAGCGCCGTCACAGGGCCCGCCTGGTCGAGGGCCTCGATCTCGAGGATCTCGGCAACCTCCCCGCCGCCAACGACGCAGGCGCGACCAGGAGCGACCAGGCCGACGTGAGCGTGGCGCAGAGCGAGCGCGATGCGCTGGTGCGCGCGGCCCTGGACGAGCTCCCGGCCGACTACCGTGACGTCGTGTCGCTGCACTACCACCAGGACCTCGGGCTGCACGAGATCGCGGTCCGCCTCTCCACGACCGAGAGCGCGGTGCGCTCGCGCCTGCACCGCGCCCGCTCCCGGCTGCGTGCCATCCTGGGCGACGCCGGCCTCGCCGCCTGACGCCTGGCCGGGGTCATTCGCAACCGGGCTCGTCCCGGAGTGCTAACCTGGAGCGATCATGGGGGCGACGTCCCAGTCCACCCTCGTATCGGGCCGGAGAACGCAGGCAGCAGAGGAGCGACGCGCTGCCTACGAGCGCCTTCTCTTCATCGCCTGCTTCGCGTGGCCGCCCTTCGTCGCCCTGGATTTCATCGGCGCGCACCTCTCGCACCACGAGCAGGCGCTGCCGGCGCTCATCACCCTACGCGTCATCGGCGCCGTGGTGCTGGTGGTGTCCTACGCCGGGGTCCGGTGGGGGAACTTCGGGTCCAGGGCGCTGACCACGCTGGACGTGGCCCTGTGCCTGCTGCTCGGGCTCTTCGTCAGCATCATCGGCATGGAGCACGGGGGCCTCGAGAGCCGGGACTTCGCGGGCATCATCCTGCTGGTCGTCGCCCGGGCGACGATGGTGCCCGCCCACTGGATACGCAACGCGCTCACTACGGGCATCACGATCCTGACCTGGCCTGCGGTCATGCTGAGCGAGTCGCTGTTCGTCCCAAACGTGCGCGCGCAGTGGAGCGGCCACGGCCCCGCCGACTTCCTCTACGGCGGCCTTTTCCTCGTGGGCGCCCTGGGGCTGAGCGTCGCCGCGAGCGATGCCCAGTGGCGAAGCCGCCTGGAGGTGCAGAAGGCCCGCAGGCTCGGCAACTACCGGCTGAAGGTGCGCATCGGCTCCGGAGGCAACGGCGACGTGTGGATCGCCCGACAGGACAACCTGGGGCGTGACGTGGCCCTCAAGGTACTGAAGGAGCGGGGGGAGCTGAACGAGGAGAAGATCCGCCGCTTCGAGCGCGAGGCCCGCGCCGCGGCGTCGCTCGCCCACCCGAACACCATCCGCATCTTCGAGTTCGGCGCCAGCGACGAGGGCGTGCTGTTCATCGCGATGGAGCTGCTGGAGGGCCTGGACGTGGACGCCCTGGTGGAGGTCGCCGGCCCCTTGCCCCCGGCGCGCGCCGTGAAGCTCGTCCGGCAGGCCTGCGCTTCGCTGGCAGAGGCGCACGTCAACGGCATCGTCCACCGCGACATCAAGCCGGCGAACTTCTTCGTGAGCCACGCCGGGGAGGAGTACGACTTCATCAAGCTGCTCGACTTCGGCGTCGCGCGCGTGGTCGAGGGCGACATCCCGTCGCTGACGGAGACCGGCATCCTCTTCGGAACCCCTGCGTACATGTCCCCGGAGGTCTGCGCCGGGGAGCGCGCATCCACCCGCAGCGACATCTATTCGCTGGGCGCGGTCCTCTACTACATGCTGACCGGCACGCCGCTCTTCCCCGATCGCAACTTCGCGGAGACGGTCATGAGCCACATCAGCAAGATGCCCGACCTCCCGAGCGTGCGCCTGGGCAAGCCGCTGCCGGAGGCGCTCGAGGCGGCCATCATGCGCTGCTTGCAGAAGAAGCGGGAGGATCGCTTCCGCAGCGTGCGTGAGCTCGACCAGGCGCTGGCCGCCATTGAAGACCTCGGCGAGTGGACCAACGAGGATGCCCGCAACTGGTGGACAGGGGCCCGTGCCAGCGTGACCATGCGGGTGCGCGGCGCGGCGTGATCAGGTCCGGTGCAGGGCGTAGCCGACGAAGAACGGGCCCATCTTCTCGATGAACTCGCTGGTCTGGCGGGTCTTGCGCATGGCCTGGACGAGGTGGGACAGGGGATGGAGCTCCGGACCCACGAGACCGATCACGAACTCGTTGTCGGCGGCGTCGAAGCCGTGGCACGCGAGGCGGATGTCGTGGCCGAGCTCCTGCGCCCCGTAGGCCATGCCGATGGTGGCATGCTCGCGGAGGATCTGCCCCTGATCGTGCGGCTCGAGGCGGGCGAACCCCCCCGTGCGCCGCAGCGGGTACCACACGTGCCAGGGGTAGGCCTCGTGGCTGACGTTCTCGACGGCGCGGCGCAGGAGCGCGTGCTCGAGATCCGGCTCGTGGCCGGTCGCGTAGGTGCGCCCCAGCATGGCGAAGTCGCGCCGAGGGCGGAATGAAGTGCTCTGCCCCTGTTGCAGGAGCGGCCGGACGTTGCGCACGAAGTGAGCGGGGTCCTCGCCCCAGGTGAGCAGCGCGATGCTCCGCGGGTCCATGGTGTCGGCGTAGACGACCGCGCGAACCTGCGCCTCGCGCAGGCGCCCCGCGAGCGCCCGGGCCTGGTCGTCGGGCGCGCCGTCGACCTCGAACACCAGCAGCTGCATGAACAAGCGGCGGTTCATCGCCTGGCGCACGCCGTCGCGCTTTCCGCCGTATTCGTTGACGTCGATCGTGGGTAGCCCTGGCTCGCGCCGCGCGGTGTCGTCGGTCATCGCACCCTGCAGACTAGTGCCACCTCGCTGCGCGCGCGAGTGCTGGTGCTCCCGTGCTAAAGGCAGTCGCGTGCCGGGCGAGGGTCGAAGGCGGTCGTTCGCGGTGTGCGTGCTGCTGGGAGTGCTGGTGGGGTGCACCGAGCACTTCCCTGCGCTGGTTGGCGTGGAGGACGGAGGGGCGGAGGCCGAGGCCGGGGAGGACCCCTCCGATTTCAAGGAGCCACCGCTCTCCTGCTCGATGACCTGTCCCGTCGCTTCCTGCGTCGAGGTCACCACCCCTTATCTGTGCCCCGCCTCGGCCGAATGGGCCGCCCTCCCCCACGCCGACACCTGCGGCACCTTCGATGGCACGTACCCCGCACCCGTGGCCACCAGATGCACGGCCACGGCCCCCGGCGGCGACGCACTCAAGTACGCCGGTCCCGATCCGGACGACACGACGACCACGGTCCTGCCCGACGGACGGCGCGTCAGCGCGGCGGGGGCGCAGTACTTTCTCGACGATCCCGCCCTTCCGGGCGAGGAGCCCTTCTCGGTCCTCCCCGTCCCCCAGACGAGCTACCTCGTCGTCGTCGACGCCGGCTACGGGGTGCACGCGGTCGAGGTCATCGACCGGACCAAGGTCGGGACTGGCAGCGACCCGCTCGTCTCGTACGTCGCCTACCCGGCGCCCAAGACCCTGAACGCCGGCGTCGTCTTCGTGCCACCGGACCTGGTGCTCGTCGCGAGCAACGACGGCGTCGTCGAAGCGCTGACGCTGGACACGACCACCGGGGCCATCACGGAAGCGGACGCCCGCTCCATCCCCCTCCCTGTGTCCGTCGACGACACCGGGAGCAAGGCGAACTGGTACGTGTCGGGCCTCGCCCTGTCGCCGGATGCGACGCGGCTGGTGGTCACCTCGGTGTTCGACCACCGGCTCCTCGTGTTCGACGTCACCCCGGCCGGCTACGGCACCTTGCTGGGGAGCGTCGGCCTCGGCGACGCCCCGACCCAGTGGGCGGCGTTCGACCCCGGCGATCCCACGGGGCAGTTCGTCTACGTCACCGAGCAGGGCAACCGCCAGCTCATCGAGGTGGACGTCTCGAAGCCCGCCAGCCCGACGGTCACACGCACCTGGGCGACCGACAAGAACCCCTACGGGCTGGCCTTCCTCGACGCCCGCTGGATGGTGGCCTCGAACGACTTCGGCGACACGCTGACGCTGGTCGACCGCACGGCCAACACGGCGACCTCGCTGCCGGTAGACGCCACCACCGCCCTGCACGGGGACGAGCCCACCTCCCTGGCCTACGACGCGGTCAACGGGCGCCTCTACGCGACCATGGCGGGCGCGAACGCCGTCGCCGCGTGGACCGTCGACACCACGAAGACCCCTCCGGTGCTCGCGTTCGCCGGCCGGGTTCCCACGTCGTGGTGGCCCACGGACGTCGCCGTCCTGGGCGACGGCTCCCTCGCCATCACCAGCATGCGCGGCGTCAGCAGCGGAAACGACCTGGTGGAGTACCCGGTCGGCTCGGGCAACCCCGATCGCGGCCCCATGTACGGGAGCTTGCAGCTCGTGCCCTTCCCGAGCGCCGCCGACCTGACTGCGGGGGACGCCGCGGTGACCAAGAACGACCTGGTGGCTGGGCTCGGCGGCGCACCGACGGTCACCTGTCCGAACGGCGAGAACGACTTCCCCCTGCCCCCCACCAACACGCAGGGCCCGTCGAAGCGAATCGACCACGTCTTCTTCATCGTGCGCGAGAACAAGACGTTCGACGCGCTGCTGGGCGATCTGCCCGGGGCCAACGGGGACCCGTCGCTCACCATGAAGACGACCAGCGCGGAGATGGACAAGCTCTGGCTGAACTTCCGCAACGCTGCGCGGCAGTTCGCCATCAGCGACAACTACTACACGTCGGCCGAGGTCTCGGTGCAGGGCCACGTCTGGACGACGTTCGGGCGCACGTTCGACTTCGACGAGCGCGCCTGGTTTCTCACCGGGTATGGCGGGCGCCAGATCTACAACACCGTCGCGTCGCAGCCTCAGGGCGTCATCGACACGGGACGCCCGGCGGAGGGCTCGGTGTTCGACTGGATGGCCGCGAACAACGTGCCCTACGACGCCTTCACCGAGGCGCTCGCCCTGGTGTCGGCGCCGCCCGTGGGGACCCACAACCCCCTGCACCTCGATCTCCCGGGCGGGCCCACACAGGCAAACATCACCGACCCCGACGTCGAGCGCGCCTGCTACGAGGCGGCGCACGTCCGGGTGTTCTGCGACCTCGGCAACTTCGTGTACGCGCTGCTGCTCAACGACCACACGAGCGGCGTCGATCCGAGCACGCCCTCGCCCGAGGCCATGGTCGCGGTGAACGACGAGGCCACGGGGCTCTTCATCGACGCGGTGGCGCACAGCCCGTGGTGGAAGTCGTCGCTCGTCGTCGTGACGGAGGACGATCCCGCCGACGGCGGCGACCACGTGGAGAACCACCGCACGCCGGTACTCTTCGCGTCGCCCTGGGTGAAGCACGGCTACGTCTCGAAGCAGCACATCGACGTGAGCTCGATCCACAAGATCTTCGCCCACGTCTTCGGCATCCCCTACCCCAACGACCTCGTGGCCAACGCGGCGTTGCCGCTCGACCTGTTCTCGTCGGTCCCCGACTACACGCCGTTCACGTACCAGCCTCGCCAGTGGCCGCTGTCGTGCGGGACCCAGCCCACCCTGGCCGAACGTCAGCTCCGGGACTCGTGGGGCGCCGCCCGCGAGCTGGATGGGCAGCCCGGGCTCGATGGGCAGGTGTGGCGGGCGATGCGTGGGCAGCCCGCCACGACGCTGACCCCGGCGATGCGAGGGCACATGGCGGAGGCGCAGCGCCAGGCCCAGCGGCGCCCGTCGGGCGACCTGGACGTCTCGCGATGAAGCGCGCGCAGGCGGTGGCCTTCGATCTGGACGGGACGCTCATCGACTCGCGGCTGGACATCGCGGAGGCGTGCAACCACGTCCTCGTGGGCGCGGGGCGCGCCGCGCTCGCGCCAGAGCTCATCGCCACGTTCGTGGGCGACGGCGTGCGCGTGCTGCTATCGCGCGCCTTCGCGATGCCGGTCACCGATCCGGCCCTCGACGCGCTCGAGGCCGCCCTGGTCGCCAGGTACGCGGCGCACCCGGTGGAGCGGACCACGTGGATGCCCGGGGCGATCGCCGCCCTCGACGCCCTCCGCGAGCTGCCGCTGGCCCTCGTCACCAACAAGGCACGCGCGGTGACGCTCGCGGTCCTCGAGGGGCTCGGCGCGACCGACCGCTTCGCCTTCGTCTACGCGGGCGGCGACGGGCCGATGAAGCCGCGACCAGAGCCCATCGTGTCCACCGCCAGCACCCTCTCGGTGCCTCCCGACGCGCTCTGGGTGGTGGGGGACGGGACGCAGGACCTCGACGCTGCGCACGCCGCTGGCGCCGTGGCGATCGCCGTGGCGGGGGGCTTCACGCCGGAGCCTCGCCTGAGGGCGTCGCGACCCCACGCCCTGCTGCGCTCCCTGGAAGAGCTGCCCGAGCTGGTGCGGCGCGCCAGCTAGCCGCAGGCCTAGGGGATCGGGTCCACGTGGATCTCGTGCAGGCTCGAGAGCTTCTCGTCGTAGGCCTCCAGCATGCGGGCGAGCAGCGGGCGATCCTGGCGTGACAGGTCGTTGAGCTCGGCTTCGTCGCGGCTCAGATCGTAGAGCATGTAGACCCGCCCCCCGGGCGCCATCAGCTTCATCCCGGGCGTCGGACCGTGGATGAGGGCGCGGTGTTGTGAGACCTGGGGCCCCCAGGGCATATCGAGGAACACGTCGCGCTCGTCGATGGCGGCGTCGTCCGGGGCGACGATGGCTCCGGCGTTGCTCTCCCCCGAGAGCTCCCCCGCAGGCGGCTGGGGCACGCTCAGCAGATCGAGCACGGTGGGGACGAGATCCACGAGGCTGCGCTTCTGCTTCACGCGATGGGGCTTCACGCCGGGGACGTAGACGACCAGCGGGACGCGGACCAGCGGCTCCCACAGATCCACGCCGTGGTAGCTCATCCCGTGCTCTTCGAACGCCTCCCCGTGGTCGGCGGTGATGATGATGACCGTCCTCTTGGCCCAGGGCTGCGCCGCGATGAAATCGAGGAGTCGCCCGATGTGGTGGTCGGTGAACCACACCTCCCCGTCGTACGCCGGCTTGGCCCAGTTCTTCTGGCCCGCCCGGAAGTCCGGAGCCTCCGGATGCGCGACGTAGTTGGCGTGGGGGTCGAAGTAGTGCGCCCACAGGAAGAAGCGCTGCGAGGCGTTCACGGGCTCGGATAGGAGGTGGATGGCCGCGTCGCTGAGGGCCTCGCTCGTGACCGACGAGTCGGCGTCGCCCGCCGACTCGGGTGGCAGCGCCGACAGGTCCCACTCGTCCATGCCCTGGGTGAGGCCGTACTTCGGCTTGAAATACCAGTGCGAGGCCAGGCCCATCGTGTGAAAGCCGGCGCGACGGAGGCGCTCGGCGAGGAAGATGTTGTCCTGCGAGTACGTGTCGAAGTGCGCGCCGTCGCGGAAGGTCTCGCTCGGGTACTTGCCGATCATCGTCGGCCCCACGCTCTTTCCGGTGTACGAGGCCATCGAGTAGGCGCGATCGAACACCGTCGACCGCGCGGCGAGCGCGTCCAGGTTGGGCGACACCGGGCGTGGGTACCCCATGAAGCCGAGGTCGATACGCAGGGTGTCGACCGTGATGAGGACCAGGTTGAGATCGTGAGGGAGGGTGGGCCGGATGGTCGGCGCCGGCGGCGGCGGGCGGTGGGGGAGCGGCAGGTCTGCGCCCGAGCAGTCCTCGTCGATGCCGTTGCCCGGGACGTCGATGGCGTTGGGGTAGCGCCGGGGGTCGGCGTCGTCGCAGTCGCCGCCTCCGAAGAGGTAGGAGGCCCCGTCGTGATCACGATCGGTCGCGCGACGGGCGAGGGCGAGGCCGACATGCCCGAGCGGCGCGCCGAGCTCGATGGCATGGGCCACGGCGGGATCCTCGGCGGTGAGCGCGTAGGCCTGCTGCAGCACCAGACCCCAGGTCCCCACGATCGCCACGGCCCCCACCAGGGCCCGCCCCCAGCGGCGCTCGCGCGACGCGCGCTCCCCGATCAGCGCCCCGAGCGCGATGACGAAGACCGCGAAGAGCGGCGAGAGATCCAGCTCCCGGCGCGCGAGCACGCCGAAGATGGCGAGCGGGGTCGCGCCGTTCCCGCTCGTATCGCCGATGCCCACCCCGAGCGCCAGGCATGCGAGGGCGAAGAAGACGCCGCACCCGGTGGCGATACCCGGGTGCACGCGCGACGTGATGGTCCGCGCGGTCGCGGGGACGAGGGCCAGGGTCGCCGCCGCCATCATCCCCAGCGCCAGGACCGACGTGGCGCCCATGGCCGCGCCGGCGGCCCACGGATCCGCCTCGTGCAGAAGCAGCCCTCGCGCGGCGTGCGCCGACGCCACCATCCACCCCATCGTCGCCGCCGGGGCCAGCAGGGCCACCGCCCCGAGCCTCGCCCGGCTCTCCGGCGTCAGCACCTTCAGTCGCCCCAGTGTCCGCCCGAGCGTCCAGCGGCGGTCCGGATCGGCGACCATCATTGCAGCGGCCACGAAGAGGCCTACCAGGGTCGACAGCGGAACGAGGACCGCGGCATCGCCGACCACAGTCGGCCCCACTGGCGAGTGCCACTCCCTCGAGGCCTTCACCCCCTCCAGCAGGGCAATGAACGCCACGCCACCGGCGGCGCCGACGACGGAGAGCACGGGACGGGAGAGCCAGCCCTTCAACGGCAATTCCTCTACGGCGCCGCCGGGGCGTCGGCCTTCACGTTGATCTCCTTCAGCGTGGAGCGCTTCGCCTGGAGAGCCTCGATCATCGGCTGCAGCTTGCTCGGGTCGCCGGACAGATCTTCGCGCTCCTCGGGGTCCTTCGCCAGGTCGTAGACCTGGTAGAGCTTGCCGCCGAGGTGGATGAGCTTCATCCCCGGGGTCGGCCCGTGGATGATACCGCGGCGGAGGTGGGTGTAAGGCCCGTCGGGCATGTCGAGGTACACGTCGCGCTCGGCGAACGAGGCGCCGGGCTTGGCCGCTAGGTCGTCCACGAGGCTCTGGCCGGAGAGCTCGCCTGGCGCAGGGCGCGGGATGCGCATGAGGTCGAGGACGGTCGGCACGACGTCGATGACGCTGCGCTTGACCGGCACGTGGTGAGGCTGCAAGCCCGGCACGTAGAACACGAGCGGGATGCGCATGAGCGGCTCGTAGATCTCCCAGCCGTGCTGGAAGCTGATCCCGTGCTCGCCCAGGGCCTCGCCGTGATCGCTGGTCATCACCACCACGGTGTCCTTCCACCAAGGCTGGCTCTTCGCGTAGTCGAGCAGCCGCCCGATCTGCTGATCGGTGAACCAGATCTCGCCGTCGTAGGCCGCCCGGAGCTTCCACCCCGCGGGCTTCGCGGGGTCGGCGAAGTCGGGTGCCCCCTCGTGGGCGACGTACTGCGAGTGCGGGTCGAAGTAGTGCACCCACAGGGCGAAGCGGTGGGACGCGGCGTTGTCGCTCAGGAGCCTGAGCGCGGCGTCCGTGAGGGGCTTTCCCGTAGTGGTCGAGTCGGTGTCCCCCTGCCCCTCACCGGGGATGGGGGACGTGTCGAAGACGTCGAACCCCTGCGTCACGCCGAAGCGCGGGCGGAAGTACCAGTGCGACGCCGTGCCCATCGTGAAGATCCCCGCGGTGCGGAGCCGCTCGGCCAGGAAGGTGTTGCCGGGCAGGTAGGTGTTGAAGTGACCGCCGTCGCGCAGGGTCTCGCTCGGGTACTTGCCGATGAGCATCGGCGCGAGCGCCTTGCCCGTGTAAGAAGCCATGGCGTAGGCGCGATCGAAGACGATCCCCTGCGCCGCCAGGGCGTCGAGGTTGGGCGTGGTCGGCCTGTCGTAGCCGAGGAAGCCCATCTCGGAGGCGCGCAGCGTGTCGACCGTGATGAGGATGAGGTTGTAGTCGCGAGTCACGGCCGGGACGGCGGGCGCCGCCGGCGCGAGAGACGGCGACGGGGGTGCGGACAGCGGCGTGTCGGCGCCGGAGCAGTCTTCGTCGATGCCGTTGCCCGGGATGTCGTAGGCGTCGGGGGAGATGCCCGGGTCGGCGTCGTTGCAGTCGCCGCCGCCGAACAGCGGCGACGCGCCGTCGTGATCGCGATCGGTGACGTGGCGGGCGAGGGCGAGGGCGATGCGGCCCAGGGGCGCCTGCCGCTGCAGGGCCACGGCGACGCGGGGCTCCCGCTCGAGGGCACGGGCCTCGTGCACGGTCAGCAGCAGGGGTCCCACCACCACGGCGACCGCCACGGCGATGGTCTGCCCCCTGGGCACCCTTCCCCCGAGGGCCAGCGGGGCGATCCACGCGCAGGCGGCGATGGTGGCGAGGTCCAGCGCGGGGCGCAGATCGAGCTCGTTCCGCTTGAGCACGCCGAAGATGGCCAGGAGCCCCGCCCCCTCACCGCCCGTGTCGCCGCGGACCACTCCCAGCGCGACCACCCCCGTCGCCACGATGAGGCCCACCGTCCCCGTGGTCACCGGGTCGATCGCCCGCGGCCAGCGCGATGCGGCGGCGGCGAGCCCGCGGCGCACCGAGGGGAGCACCGACAGCCCCGCGGCTCCGCACGCGACCAGCCACGCCACGGACGTGAGCGCCAGCACAGCGCCCGACATCGTCGGCGAGCCCTCGGCCAGCACGTGTCTGGCGACTCGTGCAGTGACCACGAGCCACACCGTGGCCACTCCGGAGCCCAGCAGCGCCATGGCCGCGGTCCGCGAGCGCGCGAGGACCGGCTCGGCGCGCAGGACCTCTGCGATCTCCACGGGGCCCACGGCGGCGCGGGGTGTGAGGAAGAGCGCCGACACCGCGACGACCGCGCCTACGATCAGCGCCGTGGGCGCGAGCACCCCCAGGTCGGCCAGGGCCATCGCCCCGAAGCCCGGGCCGTTCGCGCCCGATGCCTCGGTCGGACGCGCCTCGACCAGCGCGACGCCGACGGCGCCGATGGTCGCGCCCATCAGCGCAAAGAGGATGCGTCCCAGGACCCGGCTCACCGCGCGGGAAGGTTAGTCGACCTTCGCGAGCCTGTGCCTCGCGATGAGCATCGTGCGGCGCAAAGTCACTTCTTTGCGCGTGCCATGGGGTGCGCGGCGTCGTAGACACGCATGAGGTGCTCCATCGAGACGTGCGTGTACCGCTGCGTGGTCGAGAGCGAGGCGTGCCCGAGGATCTCCTGGATGGAGCGGAGATCGGCCCCGCCGTCCAGCATATGGGTGGCGCACGTGTGGCGGAGGGCATGGGGGTGAAGGTCCGCGCGGCCAGCGCCCAGGGTGCCGTAGCGCTGCACCAGCGCGTGGATGGCCCGCGTGCCGATGCGCTTTCCGCGGACGGCGAGGAAGAGCGCCCGGGGATCCTGCGTGCCCTGCCTGGGATGCACCATGCGCGGGCGCACCTCGAGCCAGCGCTGGAGCGCAGCGACGCACTTGCTCCCGAGCGGCACGAGGCGCTCCTTGCTGCCCTTGCCCAGCACGCGCGCGGTCCCGGCCACCAGGTCCACGGCGTCGAGGTCCAGCCCGCGCACCTCGCTGACGCGCAGCCCCGAGCCGTAGAGCACCTCGAGGACGGCCCGGTCGCGCACGCCCTGGAGGGTGTCCCTGGGCGGGGCCTCCACCACCTCCTTGGCCATGTCCACCGACAGGAGGGTCGGCAGCCCGCGACGGACCTTGGGGCTCGCCAGTTCGTCCGCCGGACAGGTCGCGATCACCTTGCGCCGCCTCAACCATCGCATCCAGGTCCGGACCGCGGCCACCTTGCGCCCGATGGAGCTCGCGGCGTGTTTGCGCGCGAGCAGCCCGAGCCAGCCTCGCAGGAGGTAGACGTCTACCGCCCCGACGTCTCCGACCGCGCGCGAGCCGCGTTCCCGCACGAACGCGGCCAGCCCCGCCAGGTCGTTGCCGTATGCGCTCACCGTGTTGGGCGACGCCCGCCGCTCGGTCTGCAGGTGCACCAGGAACGCCGCGATGGATTCGTCGAGCGTCACGGACCAGCGCTACCACGCCTGCGAGAAACCGAGCCAGTTCCAGGCTACCTTGCAGCCGTGCGCCGACTCTGGACCCGCTTCTGGAAGCGCACCCGGGACCTCTGGGAGCGGGCGAAGCGCGAGCACTCGACGCCGCGCGAGGTGGGGTGGTCGGTCGCGGTGGGAGTCTTCTGCGGGTGCTCGCCGTTCATCGGGCTCCACATGTGGATCGCCATCGCGCTGGCCACCCTGTTCCGGCTCAACCGGCTCTGGGCGTTCGTCGGCTCGCGGATCTCCACCAACGTCCTGCTGGCGTGGATCGCGTTCTCCGAGGTGGAGCTCTCGCACCGCCTGCGGACCGGCGCGTGGCTTGCGCTCGGGCCCAGGCGGGTGGTCGATCAGGTGCTCCAGCATGGTCTCGCCTGGGAACTGTTCGGTGACTGGCTGCTCGGCTCGCTGCTCGTGGGGAGCGTGCTGGCTGCGGTCCTCGGCTTCAGCGCCTTCCGGGCCGCCCGCCGCTGGCAACGCCTCAGGCTGCGCAGGCCCGGAGGACCTCTTCCACCGACTTCGGGATCCCGTCCGTCAGCACCTCCGGCGCCGACATCGTGACCAGCACGTCGTCCTCGATCCGTACGCCGATGCCACGCCACTCGGCGGGCACAGTGGTGTCGTCGGGCGCAATGTAGATGCCGGGCTCCACTGTTAGGACCATCCCCGCCTCCAGGCGGCGGGGCTTGCCGGACTCGAAGTACGTGCCCACATCGTGCACATCCATGCCCAGCCAGTGGCTGGTCCGGTGCATGAAGAATCGCTTGTATGCCTCCGTCTCAATGAGCTTTTCCGTCTCGCCAGCAAGGAGCCCGAGGCGGATGAGGCCCCGCGTGATGATGTCGACGCTGAGCTTGTGGATGTCGTCCAGCGTCGTGCCCGGCCGGGTGGTGGCGATACCCTCGAGCTGCGCGTCGAGGACCAGTTCGTAGATGGCCTGCTGCTCACGCGAAAAGCCACGGCCCACGGGGAACGTGCGGGTGACGTCGCTGGCGTAGTACCCGTACTCGCAGCCGGCATCGATGAGCAGGAGCTCCCCCGCATCCATACGCCGGTCGTTCTTGCGGTGATGGAGAACGCAGGCGTTCGGGCCCGACCCGACGATGCTCCCGTAGGCCGGGCGCTCCGAGCCGTGGCGACGGAAGGTGTCGAGCAGGAGGGCCTCCACCTCGTACTCGTGCATGCCCGGGCGGGTCCGGCGCATGGCCAGCTCGTGGGCCTCGCGAGTAATGCGCGTGGCGGTGCGCATCAGCTCGAGCTCTGCGGGTGACTTTCGCAGCCGCATCTCATGTACGATGGCCCCCGGATCGACGACCTCGGTGGGCGCCGTAACCCCCAGACGCTGCCGGCCACGGACGCGGTCGATGGCTCCCAGCAGGCGGTCGTCGAAGCGGCGGTTGGCGCCCAGGCGGTAGTACACGCGGCGACGGTTCTGCAGCAGGTTCGGGAGCTTCTCGTCCAGCTCGGACACGACGAACGAGGCATCGGCGCCCAGCGCCCGGGCGCCGTCCACGCCGGCCCGCGGTCCGTCCCACACCTCGCGATCCCGGTCGCGGGGGCGCACGAAGAGGGTCGTCTTCCGCTCCTCAGCGTCGAGGACGAGCACGCTCTCTGGCTCGTCGAAACCGGTCAGGTAGAAGAAGTCCGAGTCCTGTCGGTACTCGTGGTCGACATCGTTGTTGCGGACGAAGACAGGAGCGGCAGGGAGAACGGCGACCGCCGAGGGGGAGGCGATGGCCATCGCATCGAAGAACGCGGCCCGTCGGCGGGCATAGGTCTCCGCGTGGTGGGTGCACATGAAGAAGTACTTTCTTGGCGGGAAATGCCGCGGACCGCAAGACCGAACTGGTCGACCGTGGACTCCGTCCGCCCGAACTTGGCCCGACGGGCGCATGTGAACGACGCTACCGGGCATGAGCTTTCTCGAGGATCGCCGTCGCAGGCGCAGCCAGGACCCGCTCGTCGCGTTGCACTACCACCTGACCCAGGCGCGGCAGGACGGCCGCCTCGAGGCGATCGTGATCGCCGACGACGCGGGGGTGGTGGTGGCGGGTGCGGGGGCCTGGGCGGTCTGCGAGGAGCTCGCTGCCTACGCTCCCCTTCTCGCGCAAGGTGTGTGGACCGAGCCGGGCCTCAGCCGCGAGTCGCGTGTCGCGGAGCTGCGAACGGAAGTCGACGTCCAGCCGGTGGAGGTGGACGGCCAGCGTGTGCTGCTGTGTGCCCGCGGGGGCTGGATGCGCGCGATGGCGATGGAGAAGGCCGCGGAGGGTGTCGCGCGGATCCTCGGCCGGGCGGCCTGATTCGGCCGCGACCTAAGACCCGAGGATCTCCCGCGCTTGCGCGGCGTCCTTGGGCTCGACCTGCAGACGAATGCCCATACTTTCGGCGAGATAGGGCATGACGCCGCCGGCCTGCCCGTCGATGACGAACGCGCGGATCCCCTCCAGCGCCAGCCGTTCTTTCGCCAGCTCGGCCTCCGGTTCGTCCTTGAACGTGGCCACGGTCACCAGCTCGTCCGGCTCGGTCATAAGGTCCCAGTTATAGGGCAACCCGGCAGGATTTCCCGTACATTCTGGTCGTCCTCACGTTGACCGTTCCCTGCACGCACGGTACTAGCCGCAGCGAGGTTCTGCGATGAGCGACCACGAGCGACGACGCCGCCTGGAGAGCGTCATTCCCGAGCTCCTCAAGCGGGCCGTGGAGCTCGGCGTCGAGAAGGCCTCGGAAGCGCCGGACAACCTCAAGGAGTTCGTGGGGGGCATGAAGGTCCCGCGCGAGGTGGCCCACTACCTCCTCTCGCAGGTCGAGGAGACGAAGAACGGCCTCTTCCGCGTGGTTGCCAAGGAGGTGCGGGACTTTCTGGAGCACACCAACCTCGGCAGCGAGATGCAGAAGATGCTGACGACGGTGCAGTTCGAGATCAACACCACCATCCGGTTCAAGCCGAACGAGGCGGGCGGCGAGGCGGCCGAGGGCGAGGAGCCCAGAATGCCGAAGCCGGAGGTGAAGTCCAACGTCACAGTGAAGCAGCGGCCCGAAGAGCGACCCCGCGAGCGGCGCCGCAGCCGTGAGTGAGCTCTCTCATCCCTACAGGCGAGAAGAACGAGAAATGGCGAAAGCTCTGAAGGTCGCTGGCGAAGTCGACGGCTTCTGCACCAAGTGCAGGCTCGTGCTCAACCACCGCATCGTCTCCATGAAGGCGGGCAAGGCCTACCAGGTCGAGTGCCTCACCTGCCGGACCACGCACCTCTGGCGCCCCAACGCCCCGGGCGAGAAGCCTGCGGCCGCCGGGGGCGGAGGTGGCGGGGAGCGTGCGCCGCGGAGCTCGGTGGCGACGAGCCGGTCGGCCCGGGTCACCCCGGCGATGAAGCACGAACAGTCGTGGGAGAAGGCCATCGCGGGCCGCGGGGTCCACGAGTTCAAGTCCTACAACGTGGGCGGGAACTTCAAGGAGGGGGACCTGCTGCGCCACAAGAAGTTCGGCGACGGTCTGGTCATCCGGGTGATCGACGCCCACAAGGTGGAGGTTCTCTTCAAGGACGAGGCAAAGACGCTGGCGCAGGGTGGGCTCTGACCGCGCCCGACGGGAGAACAGAACCCACCCGGTGGAGCGTTTGACGCTCCGTGGGGACCGTGACGATACTGCCCACCGCGCGAGGTCGGATGCGTCGTTGGCTGTGCTGGGGGTTGGCGGTTGCGGTCTGGGGGGTGGGTGTCGGCAGTGGGCGGCCGGCCATGGCCGACGTGCCAGGCGAGGTTCGCCTTGCGCCCGGGCCGAACGGGGCGTTGGGCGCCTGGCTGGTCTCTGGGCCCTTCGACCGGGTGCACCTCCCCGACGAAGCCCACGTGTCCCCTGGAGGCACGGGCTGGCGGCTCGCGTCGGCCAGCGACCTGCCCATCGACCTCGCCGCTGTCGTCGAAGCGCGCGGCGATGGCTACGCTTGTGCGGGGGGCGTCCTTCACGTCACCCACGGCGGGCGCCACACCCTCCTTCTCGGAGCCGACGACGGAGCCTCGGTGGTCGTCGATGGCAAGCGCGTCTTCACCCGCGACGACGGGCGCCCCGAGCGCGACGACGACGACCTCGTCCCTCTCGACCTGCCCCCCGGGGACCACACGCTGCTCCTGGTCCTGCACCAGCACGTCCGGGCCCATCCCTGGACCTTCCGCGCGCGCCTGCTCGACGCACAGCTCCAGCCTCCCCAGGACGCGTGGTGGACGCTCCCGGGGACTACCCCCGACGACGCGCGCGCCCTCGCCTCGAAGATGTCCAGCCTCTCGCTCGATCGCGGGCTTGTGGCCGATGGATACCGCCCCGTGCTCACGGTCCGGTTCCCGCAGGGCGCACCGCGAGGAGTGCGGCTGGACGTGCACGCGAAGCTGGTGCGCGCCTCGGGGGGAGCTCCGCTGGTCGAGGTGGACGCCGGCGAGCTTGGTCCCGATGAGCGCACCGTCCACGAGATGTTGGCCCTGCTGCCCCACGTGTCGGGCGACGAGGTGGAGGACGACGACTGGACCGTGCAGCTGGACGTGGCCGGACGCGAGGTGAGCCTCCCCTTCCACCCGCGCAGGGCCATCCGCGAGGCCGTGACCCGCGCCGACCACGCGCTGGCGAAGAAGGGGGACGAGAGCGTAGAGCACCTGCGCGACCGGCTCGCCGCGTTCGTGGCCCACGGGGACGGCGAGGTGGACGCCCAGCTCGACGACGCGCGAGAGCTCTCCGAGCTGGCGGCGGCGCTCGAGGAGGGGAAGGACCCCTGGTCCACCCGGACCGGCCCCATGCGCCGCGCCTACCGGTCGCCCGCCGACGGCAAGCTCTCCGAGTTCGCGCTCTACGTGCCGCCGGACTTCGATCCTGCGCGCAGATACCCGCTCATCGTCGCGCTCCACGGCATGAACGGACACCCCATGCAGATGCTCATGTGGCTGTTCGGCCACGACGATCCGATGCACGACGGGAACTGGGAGGACCGCCACCCCCGCCGCGAGCTGGAGCACCTGCAGGCCATCGTGGTCGCGCCTGGGGGCCACTTCAACGCCATGTACCGCGACCTGGGCGAGGCGGACGTCATGCGGGTGACCGACTGGGCCATGAGCCACTACCCCATCGACGAAGCGCGCGTGACCATCACCGGCCCGTCCATGGGTGGAATCGGCACCGCGGCGTGCGCCCTTCACCACCCGGACCGTTTCGCCGCCGCCGAGCCGCTGTGCGGCTACCACAGCTACTTCGTGCGCGGCGACATCGGCGGGGCGCGCATGCGCCCGTGGGAGCACTTCATCGCCGAACAGCGCTCGAACGCGGTGTGGGCCGAGAATGGCCTCTACATCCCCATGTACATCGTCCACGGGACGAAGGACCTGCCCGAGGAGAACAGCAAGGTCCTCATCGATCGCTACGAGGACCTCCACTACGCGGTGAAGCACGAGCACCCCGATCTGGGCCACAACGTCTGGCAGACGACCTACGAGGACCTCAAGGGGGCGAGGTGGCTCCTCTGGCACCAGCGGCCGCTGCACCCGCGCGCGGTGCGCTTCAAGACGCCGAGCACGCGCTGGGCCGACGACGCCTGGGTGCACGTCCGCGAGCTGGTGTCGAGCGACCAGTGGGGCGAGGTCGTGGGGCGCATCGACAAGGAGAACGGCATCCACGTGTCGACGCGGGGCGTGGCCGACCTGGCCCTGGACCGCGACGCCGAGCGCATCGACGACGCCGCGCCGGTGACCGTGAGCATCGACCAGACGCGGCTGGTGTTCCAGGCAGGGGAGCCCGTAGAGGTGCACCGTGCCCCGGGCGGCACGTGGAAAGCGGGCCCCGCGAGCCACCCCGGGGTCTACAAGCACGGGGACGTCACCGGCCCCATCCGCGACGTCCTCCAGGGCTCGGTGCTCTACGTGTGGGGCGCCAGCGATCCCGCGCAGGCGCGGGCCAACGAGGAGACTGCGCGCAGCTGGGCGCGCGTCCGCTGGGGTGTGCACGTCGACTTCCCCATCATGAGCGATACCGAGTTCTACGCACGCGGGGAGCCGCTCGCAAACGAGCGCGCGCTCTTCCTGGTGGGCAACGCGCGCTCGAACCGCGTCGTGCGCGAGCTCGAGCCCGGGCTGCCCGTGCGTATCGAGGGGGACGACGTGGTTCTGGGAACGAAGCACTTCGCGCCGAAGGAGGGGACCGCGGTCCAGTCGCAGCTCGGGGTCGCCTTCATCCACCCCAACCCTCGCCGGACCGATCGCTACGTGGTCGTCGTCGAGGGCGTGGGGCCGTTGGGGACGTGGCGCTCGATGTCCCTGCCGGACATCCTCCCGGACTTCGTCGTCTTCGACGAGGACGTCGCGCCGGCGCGTGGCGGGCTGATCCTGGGCGGTGGCGACGTGCGCGCAGGGGGGTACTTCACGAACGAGTGGGCCGTCCCCGCCACTCTCTGAGGATCCGGGGAGCGAGCCTCACGTTCCTTGTTCCCGTGTCCATCCGGGCTCGCGTAATGATTAAGCGCCATGGTTCGCCTCCGCGCCCTCGCCGCTCTCGCTGCCCTACCTGTCCTTCTCGCGGCCAGCGCCGCACGCGCCGACGAGCAGTCCATCATCAAGCAGTACGGCGAGCATCCGCGGTACGTCTTCGAGGCCGAACCGCACCTCGATCTCGGCTTCGGCTACCCGTTCGACGGCGGGAACTGGGCCGGGCTCGGCTTCCGCGGCACGTTCCACATCGCCAACGGCTTCGTGCCGACCATCAACGACAGCATCGGTGTTGGCGTCGGCCTCGATTTCGCGCCGGGCTACGGCGGCTACTTCCTCATCCCGGTGGTCATGCAGTGGAACTTCTGGCTGTCGACGCACTGGTCGGTGTTCGGCGAACCGGGCATCGCGTTCACCAACGCGCCGCTCCGCGCGTTCGATCCGGTGTTCTACGCCGGCGGAAGATTCCACTTCACCGACCGCATCGCCCTCACGCTTCGCGTCGGCTATCCCGAGTTCTCCGCGGGCATCTCGTTCTTCCTCTGAAAAATTCGCCTATATCGCGAAAAGAAGCGGCCTCTTACAGCGCTCGAGAGACGTGCGAGTGACAGTGCCGCGCGCCGGCGCACGCGCTAAGAGAAGGGCCCCCGATGAAACCTTCCCGCGTCTTCAGTGTCGCCTTCAGCATCCTCGCGCTCGCGGCTTGCTCCGGCTCCGCTCCGGTGAACCCCGGGTTCGACAACCCCAGCGGCAGCTCGGGCGGCAGCAGCGGGGGCTCGAGCAGCGGCTCCGGCGGCAGCTCCGGCGGCAGCTCCGGCAGCAGCAGCGGGTCGGTGGGCAGCTTCGGCGACGACGGCGGTCCGGTGTCCACGGGCAGCGGCTGCCAGTACCAGGACTCGACGGATCACGACGGCGACGGCTTCTCGTGGGCGGACGGCGACTGCAACGACTGCGATCCGAACTCGAACCCAGGAGCCTTCGACGTCCCCAAGGACGGCATCGACGAGGACTGCGATGGCATCGTCGACGACGAGCCCACCGGCTGCGACAAGAATGCCGTACTCGATTCGACCGATCCCTTCAACGCCGCGCTGGCCATCGACCTGTGCCGGAAGACGACCGAGACGGCGACCGGCAAGCAGCGCACCTGGGGCGTCACCGACGCGACGTTCATCGCGCCCGATGGCTCGGACACCTGCACCGGGGTCGGGTCGTGCGTCGCGAACGCCAACTACACGCTCGGCCACGGCAACCTGACCAAACTGGGCGTCAACGCCCCCCAGAACGGCGGCACGCACATGCTGTCGCTGTCGTCCGGGACCGGACGCGATCCGACGGACACGGGCTACCAGGACGTCTCCGGCTTCGACAAGGGCTACACCGTCGGCGCTGCGCCGGGATACCCGACGGCGGCCCCCGCGTGCCCGGGCGTCGTGACCGGCCAGCCGCACGACGGCGCCGCGCTCCGGCTCGTCATCCGCGTGCCAACGAACGCGCAGAGCTTCACGTTCAACTCGAACTTCTTTAGCTACGAGTTCCCGGACTACATCTGCAGCGAGTATAACGACACCTTCGTCGTGGAGATGGCGCCCGAGCCGAAGGGTGCGGGCACTGGCGGCAACATCGTGTTCGACACGGCGGGCAATCCCATCTCCGTCAACAACGCGCTCCTTCAGGTCTGCGACGCGCAGACAGCGGGCGGCAAGCAGTTCACGTGTCCGCTGGGGTCGGCGTCGCTGTCCGGTACGGGCTTCGGCAAGGACACGGCCGGATCCGATCACGCGGCCACGGGCTGGCTCCAGACGCAGGTGAACATCGACCCGTCCCTGAAGGGCAAGGACATCACCATCGTCTTCGCCGTGTGGGACTCGGGCGACGGGATCCTCGACTCCACGGCGCTGATCGACAACTTCCAGTGGTCCACGGCGCCGGGCCAGAACACGCCCATCACCCAGCCGAACCCGGCTCAGTGAAGCGCGGACGTCAGCCCCGCCGCCCACGCACGCGGTAGCTCGCGTCCCCCTCCCCGCTCGCGCCGATGCCGCCGCCGGTGCCGGTGGTCCGCGTCCGCCCGCTGCGGCCCCCACCGACGTCGCCGCGAGGCTGCGCGCCCTGGTTGCCGCGCCGCGGAGGCTTCGAGGAGTGGGTGCGGTCGGCGTCACGGTCGCCGCTCGAGCCGCGGCTGACCCCTCCCCCCCAGTCGCTGCGGACATCGAGATCGCGCCGGACGGGCGAGCCGCCGCCGTAGCGGGGATGCCCCTGGGTGCGTCCTTCGCCGCCGGCGCCGCGTGCCTCGTGAGGCCTGCGTGACCCTCGGGAGGCCGTGCCTCGCGATTCACGGGGTCTGCGGGAGGGCTCGTTCGCCTTCGGCCTGTGCGCGGCCTTGACCTGCAGGGGGGGGTGAACGAGGCGCTTGGGGACCCCGTGCTCCTTCTTCAGCGCGGTCAGCTCGTCGTAGGTCAGGTACCGCCACTGGCCTGGCCGCAGCCCCTCCCCCGTCACCCCCGCGAACGACAGCCGCGACAGACGCATCACGCGAAAGTCGGTCGCGATGCCCATGCGCCGTACCTGCTGGTTGCGGCCTTCGGTGATGGTGAGCTCGAACCAGGTCTTGCCCGCCTCGTAGCGGAGCAGCTTGGCCTTGGCCGGCAGCGTCTTGCCGTCCTCCAGGTCGACTCCGCGCCGCCAGCGGTCGAGGTCCTCCGGCTTCATCTCGCCGTCGACCTTCACCACGTAGGTCTTGGGCACCGCCTTGCGCGGGTGCATGAGCGCCTCGGCGAAGTCCCCGTCGTTCGTGGCGAGCAGGACGCCGCTCGTCGCGAAGTCGAGCCGACCGATGGGATAGACTCGCCCGGGCACGTCGGCCAGGAGGTCGCGCACGCTGGGCCGCCCCTCCGGATCGTGCATCGTCGAGACCACGCCCCGGGGCTTGTGCAGCGCCACGTAGACCAGCGACTCGGCCACGACGCGGTGCCCGTCGACCTCGACGCGGTTGACGCGCGGGTCAACCTTGGTGCCCAGCTCGGTCACCACCCTGCCGTCCACGCGGACATGACCGGCGGTGATGAGCTCCTCCGCCGCGCGACGGGACGCGATTCCCGCGCGGGCGAGGACCTTTTGGAGTCGGACAGTGGCCATGGTGAGCTTGATAGCGTACACCGAGCCCCCATGCGACGCGTGGAGAAGCCCTGGGGCTACGAGCTCGTCTGGGCAGAGACTGACCGGTACGTGGGCAAGGTGCTGCACATCGCCGCAGGGCAGAAGCTCTCGCGCCAGTACCACCTGAAGAAGGATGAGACGTTCTTGGTCGAGTCCGGGGAGATGGACCTGGAGATCGGCGAAGGGGCCGACACCAAGGTCATCCGCATGCGGGCCCGCGACGCTTTCCACTGCACGCCCCGCACGGTGCACCGCATGGTGGCCGTAACCGACGTGGACGTGATCGAGGTGTCGACGCCCGAGCTCGACGACGTGGTCCGCCTGGAGGACGCCTACGGTCGAAAAGGCACGAGCGCACCCTGAATCAGGGAGCGCGATTGGCGCGGAGGACGCCCGCGTCGTCGAAGTGCGCGCGTCCGGTCCGGAGCAGGCGTCCTGCCGCGCGCTTGAACGCCTTCTTGCTGATGCCTGCCGCCGCGCGGATGGCTTCCGGGCTCGACGCGTCACCAAGCCGGGGCGGGTGCGGGCCGGTCAGCAGCGCGAGCAGGCGCTCGGCATCCGCGTCGATCTCGTCCTCCTTGGGGCCGCGCAGCGACACCTCCACCTTGCCGTCGGCGTGGACATACGTGACGCGAAAGCACGCGGCGTCGCCCGGCTGCAGCGCGTGCGGCTCCTCGGCCGGCAAGAGCGCGAGTACGCGCCGCTGAAGGATCACGAACAGGCCCAGGCCAGGCTCCTCGCGCCACGCGACGCCCGCCACCCACGTCCCCTGTCCCGCGTCGAGGCCCTCGCCGCCTTGCAGCATCTCGGCCACGCGCATGGTCCCTGCGTACCGGCCGGTCGAGTCGACGGTTAGCCCCACGGCGCAGCAATCGCCCACGTGCAGGGGGCACGTCTGCTCGCGGAACGGGACCAGCAGATCCTTGCTCTGGCCCCAGTCCACGAAGGCGCCGAACGCTGTGATGTCCACCACGGTGAGGACGTCGACCTCGCCGGGCTCGAGGCGCGGTGCCCGGGGCGTCGACACGTCGGATCCTCCGGGACGAGGCCCTCAGCGCCTCGGTCGCTTCGGCTTGCCGCCGTCGCCCGCGACGCCGGCGTCGGTCGCGCCCACCGTGACCGGAGCCGTGCCCGTGGTCGCGCCGCTGTCCATGATCTCCACCCCGGACTGCGCCTCTTCCTGCGCCATCAGCAGCGCGTCGCGGTCCCAGCGGTCGATGTGGCCATCGCAGGTGGTGTCGTTGCCGATACGCTCAAGCCGGTTCTTGAAGTAGATCTCCCAGACGTCGGGCTTGCCCGTGGGGCAGTGGGTGTTGCGGCGGATGCGCGAGAGCTGCCCGTCGAGGTAGAACTTCCATACGTTCGGACGCCCCGCCGACAGCGTGGTGTCCAGGTCTTCCTCGACGATCCGCCCATCGGCGAAGTTGATCCAGTCGTCAATCTTCCCGTCGAAGTTCGTGTCGGCCTCCTCGTGCAGAGGCTCGCCCTTCTCGTTGAAGGTGCGCACCACGTCCTTCAGGCCGTCGAGGTTGGTGTCGATCTCGCGGCAGATGAGGACCTGGCGGCGCTCCTCGCGCTCGCCCACCACCTTGTAGACGCGGCGGATGTTGGGCTTGATGGAGCCCGGCCCCACAGTCTCGCTGACCTCGAGCTGGGGGTTGTTCTTCCAGTGCACGAACCCATCGCAGAGCGAGCGGTCGTCGGCTGGCCAGTGGGAGAGGTCGGTCGACCCGCCAGGCGCGCTCTTGGTCGAGCGAGCCGGGGGCCCACCGCACGCCGCCGCCAGGACGACGAGTAGACCGAGCGAGGTGAACGCCGTGAACGTCAGGGGCAGACCTCTCATCACTTGCCTCCCGCCTCGGGGCCGGCACCTGCGTCCGGCAGCGGGGGTGGCGTGGCACCCGGTCCACCGGCATCGCTTGCCGATGCGGGCGCCGGGCCGCCGTCTACCGCGGGACGCGCTCCGGCGCCGCCGTCGGCCTCGCTGCTGCCCTGGTCGAGCACCACCGTGGACGCAGGATCTGGCTTGCCGTCGCCGCGGGTGTCACGCGAGATGCTCACTTTGTTTCCGTCCCAGACCCACCACTGGTCCACGTGACCGTCGCCGGAGACATCACGCTCCCGCCGGGAAGGGTGCAGCGGACGCCCGGTCTTGGGATCGACGGGCAGCCCGGGATCGAAGTAGTCCCAGGTGTCGATCTTGTGCATGCCGTTGGTGTCGTACTCGCGCTTCGTGAGCTGTCCGTTCTCGTAGTGCTCGATCGCGTTGACCGCGCCGGTGTCGTCGTAGCAGAACTCCCGCCGGCGGACCGTGCCGCTGGAGTCGAAGTACTCGTAGAGATCGGGCTTCCCGTCGCGGTTGAGATCGACCACGCGGCAGAGCTCGCGCTGGCTCTGCTTGTCGAACACGCGCCGGATGTCGGGCTTGCCGTCGCCGTTTGTGTCGAGCATCTCGACCCGGTTGCCGGACTCGTCGCACTTCTCGTGCTCGAGGCCCTCCTCGACGGGTGGGGGAGCTTTTGCGGTCGGCAGGGCCTTCTCGTCGCTGCTACACGCCGCCGTGGGCAGAAAGGCCAGCGACGCGAAGGCCAGCAGAGCGGCACTGCCTAGCATGGCCACGAGACGGGTCGGCTTCATCTGCGGGGTGCGACAATAGCCGCCCCCAGGAGGCCCGGGCAAGGAGCGAAGCACTGCCCTGATTTCACGAGCGATTTTTCTGTGGTCACTTTCATGGCTTCCCGGGACGCGCCAGGCCGATGCCCCGCCCTTGCTGCTCCACGTATGTTCACATAGTGTAACGGCACAGGATGCTGGCTACACGGGCGCTCCTCGGCTACATGCGGACCCCGTTTCCTCCGACACGGCGCTCCTCGACGTAAGTCCTCAATGTCCCGCAAGAAGATCTCCACCACCATCTATGTCACGCCCGAGCAGAGCGAACGCCTGCGACTCCTGCACGAGCGGACCAAGGTGCCCGTGGCCGTCTACATCCGGGAGGGGATCGACCTGGTGTTGCGACAGTACGGCAACCTGCTCCCCGGGCAGCTCCCCCTGACCGACGTCGAGTCTCCGACCCCTGCCTCGGTCGGGACTGTCCCCCTCGCGACCGAACGCGCCGCGGGCGGCAGCAAGGGCTGAAGCTCGCCCCAACGCGTCGCCCCCCCGCATCCACCCCCAGCTCCCAATGCCGACTCCGCAGTCCGACATCCGCAACTTCTCCATCATCGCGCATATCGACCACGGCAAATCGACCCTGGCCGACCGCATTCTGGAGATCACCGGCGCGCTGACCTCGCGCGAGATGCGCGCGCAGTTCCTCGACAAGATGGACATCGAGCGGGAGCGGGGCATCACCATCAAGGCCCAGACAGTGCGGCTCGCCTTCACCGCAGCGGACGGCAAGACCTACGAGCTGAACCTCATCGACACGCCCGGGCACGTGGATTTCAACTACGAGGTCTCGCGGAGCCTCGCGGCGTGCGAGGGGGCCATCCTGGTGGTGGACTCGACGCAGGGGGTCGAGGCGCAGACGCTCGCCAACGTGTACCTGGCCATCGATCAGGGGCTGGAGATCCTCCCCATCCTCAACAAGATCGACCTCCCCAGCTCCGACGTGGAGAAGACCAAAGCACAGATCGAGACCGTAGTCGGCCTCGACTGCTCGGAGGCCATCCCTTGCAGCGGCAAGACCGGGCTCGGGGTGCGCGAAATCCTCGAGCAGATCGTGAAGAAGGTTCCCCCCCCGAAGGGCAAGCGGGAGGCCGCCCCCCTCCGCGCGCTCATCTTCGACTCCTGGTACGATACCTACCGCGGCGCCGTGGCCATGGTGCGCGTGGTCGACGGGACGCTGAAGAGGGGGGACAAGATCCGCTTCCTGGCCGACGCCACCGACTACGAGGTGACCGAGATGGGCTGCTTCCAGCCCTTCGCCGTCGCCATCGACGAGCTCGGGCCGGGGGAAGTGGGCTTCGTCGCCGCCAACATCCGGAGCGTCCACGACGTCAAGCTGGGCGACACCATGACCCACGCGGTGAGCGCCCCGGGCAAGGGACCGCACCACCTGGGGCCGACCACCGAGCCTCTCCCGGGCTTCAAGGAGGTCAAACCCATGGTCTTCGCCGGGGTCTACCCGACCGACAGCGCGGACTACCCCGCCCTGCGCGACGCCATGGAGAAGCTCCACCTGAACGACGCGGCCTTCAGCTTCGAGCCGGACACCAGCGAGGCGCTCGGTTTCGGCTTCCGCTGCGGCTTCCTGGGCCTGCTCCACATGGAGATCATCCAGGAGCGGCTGGAGCGCGAGTTCAACCTCGACCTCATCACGACGGCCCCGAGCGTGGTCTACATCGTCCACAAGACCGACGGCGAGGTGGTGCGCGTCGAGAATCCGGCCAAGCTGCCGCCCATCGTACACATCGAGCGCATCGAGGAGCCACTGGTCACGATGAACATCCACGTGCCCACCGAGTTCGTGGGCGCGGTGCTGGCGCTCTGCCAGGAGCGGCGCGGTGTGCAGAAGGGAATGCAGTACGCCGCGGCCGATCGCGTCATCGTGACCTACGAGCTGCCCTTCGCGGAGGTCCTGTTCGACTTCCATGACAAGCTCAAGAGCATCTCGCGCGGCTACGCGTCGATGGACTACGAGCTCGTCGGCTACCGGGCCGACCAGCTGGTGAAGGTCGACATCCTGGTGAACGGCGAGCCGCTCGACGCGCTGGCCATAATCGTCCACAAGGAGAAGAGCTACCCCCGGGGCCGCTCGCTCGCCGAGAAGCTGAAGGAGTTCGTCCCCCGCCAGCAGTATGAGGTCGCCATCCAGGCGGCCATCGGGGGCAAGATCATCGCGCGCGAGACGGTCAAGGCACTCCGCAAAGACGTGACCGCCAAGTGCTACGGAGGCGACATCTCCCGCAAGCGCAAGCTCCTCGAGAAGCAGAAGGAAGGCAAGAAGCGCATGAAGCAGGTGGGGACCGTCGAGATCCCGCAGCAGGCGTTCCTCGCGATCTTGAAGGTGGACTGAGGGATTCTCCCCGGGCGACCCGCGCGTCCTCGCGGTTCTCTCACTCTCCATGGGCATGGTCCTCCCGTGGAAGATCGCGACCATCCCTCGGGAGGGTCGTCCTCGCTCCGAGGAATCTCCTGCTCACCCCGAGGGGCCCGACTGTCCGTAACCCCTTGCTCCCACTCCCCCCAGGATCCTAACCTCCCCCTCCGAGGAGAAATTCCATATGCGGTTCGCACTGATCGCGCTGCTCGCGGCCACCGTCGCGGGGTGCGGCTCGAGCTTCCCTCCCCCCAACGACGAGTACTCCGCCGCCCAGGCCGACGTCGGCCGGGCGGAGTCCGGCGGCGCCCCCGGCGTCCCGGACGCCAAGCTCCACCTCCAGCTCTCGCAGGAGGATCTCCAGAAGTCCAAGGCCCTCATCGACAGCGGCGACAATCGGCGCGCGGCCGACCTCATCTCGGTCGCCCGCGTGGAGGCGCAGCTCGCCCTCAGCCTGGCCAAGCAGCAGCAGGCAGAGGACCAGGCCCGCAAGGCGCAGGCCGAGCTCGCAAAAGCCAAGGGAGGTCAGTGATGCGAACCGTCGTCGTCTCGTCCGTCCTCGCAGCCCTCACCGCTGGCCTCGCCGGCTGCGGGGGAGAGGTCCCCGCTCCCAAGGCGCTGGTCGACGCGCGCGCCGAGTACGCCAAGGCCAAGGGCGGCGTCACCCTGCAGCTCGATCCCACCGACGTCCACGAGGCCGATCTCGCGCTGCAGAAGGCGGAAGGAGCCTGGAACAGCAGCCACGATCCGTCCGACGAGCACGCCATCGATCTGGCCATCATCGCCCAGCGCAAGGCGCAGATCGCCATCGCCGAGGCCGCCGCGCAGAAAGCCCAGCAGGAGGCCCAGCAGGCCAAGAGCGACCTTGCCGCCACCGTGCAGGCGCAGCTGCAGGCCACGCGCGGTCAGCTCGACAAGACCCAGCAGAACCTCCAGCAGACCCAGACCCAGCTCCAGCAGACCGCGGCGCAGGCCGCCGAGCAGCAGAAGAAGCTGGCGGACCTGGAGGCCAAGCTGAAGGACGCGCGCGACACCATCGCCAAGATCGCGGCGGTCAAGGACGACGACCGCGGCATGGTCATCACCCTCCAGGGCGAGGTCCTCTTCAACACCGGCAAGTGGGACCTCAAGGCTGGCGCCATGGCGAAGCTCGACCAGATCGCCGACGCCCTGCGGGGCAAGGAGCAGCCCATGGTGGTCTACGGCTTCACCGACAACGTCGGCGCCGTCGACATGAACATGACGCTGTCGCAGAAGCGCGCCCAGTCGGTGCGGGACTACCTCGTGAGCAAGGGTATCCCGTCCGACCTCATCACCGCGGAGGGCAAGGGCCCCGCGGCGCCCATCGCCGAGAACACGTCGGTCGAGGGGCGGGCGCAGAACCGCCGCGTGGAGATCGTGGTCCAGCCGAAGAAGTCGTAGGCCGCTCCCCACTGCGTTACACTCGGGCCAGCGTGCGCAAGAGCACCCAGGCCCGAGCCAAGAAGCGTCCAGCGCAGGCCCGCAAGGGCAAGCTCACCGTCGACCCGACGCGGCTCGCCCTCGCGGGTCTCGAGCGCATCCGGAGCGTCCTCGCGCGCAAGGGACACGCCGACCGGTTCGGTCCTCCCGTGACGATGCGCGAGCTCGCCGCGCGCGCCAGCTACCTGGGCGTCGCCCTGCCCCCAAGCTACTCCGCGTCGCTGCGCATCGCTTCGCGCATCGGCGAGCCCGAGCGCCTCCTGACCGCTGCCGAGATGCGCGCAGGGTTCGACGACACCATCGCTCCCCGCGCGACCCGGCCTGACGCCGAGCGGCTCGCCCCCTTCGCCCGCCTGGGCGAGCGCTCCTACGCCTGCTTCGATCGGTCCGCATCGAGCGAGGACGGGGAGCTCGCGGTGGTGGAGTGGAGCGACGGGGTGGTTCGCCCCCGCGCCCGGCACTTCGGCGAGTGGCTGGACCAGGTCGCGGACACGAGGGAAGAGGCGCTCGTCGCCGCCGCCGACATTCCCGACAATCTGCGCGACCTGCTCGTCGCCCTCGGGTTCAACTTCGACGACCCCATCGTGGGACGTATCGAGACCGGCGACACCGAGGCCATCGAGGCCCTGCTGGGCGCGGCGCGCACGAAGGAGGTCCGCGCCGACGTGGGGCGCCTCTTCGACTCGAGCGGCAGGGCATCCATCACGCTGAACCTCGACGAGTTCACTATGGCGGTGGCGCTGCGCACGGGGCTCTACGTCTTCGAGCCGGAGGACGTCTTCCGATGGCTGCGGTGGTTCCGCGACGAGAGCTTCTTCGGCGAGCCCACCCGCGGAGCCGGCCACGCCGACCGCGTGCGGGATCTCCGGCGCGCCCCGCGGGAGCCGCCCCTGGTGCTGCGCGGCGTGCTCGAGGTGCCGTGCCTGCCCGCGCGACGGCACCACTTCCGCGCCGGGGCGGGGCGCTCCGCCGACGACTTCTACCTGCTGGGGCGCACCGGCTCCATCAGCGACCGCTCGCCCTCCCTGCTGCTCCACGTCGTCGAGGGTCAGATCCGCGGCGCGCACTCGCTCGACGAGCCGCTGACGCACCTGCATGTCACGGTCGACGGCACGGTGTGGGGCCTGTCACACGGCGGCACGGCCCTTCGCTTCGCCGACGGCGAGGCCCGCGTATACCCGCTCGCCCGGCGCGGCCGCGGGGCCGCGCGCTGGTACGGCATCGGGGGCACCGGGTCACGGGTCCTGGTGTGGGGCGCGGGGGCGCTGCTCGAGTTCGACGGCGAGGGTTTCGCGCCCTTCGAGCCCCGGCCGGAGCTCGAGGAGCACGAGACCGTGGTCGCCCTCAGCCCGCAGGGCAAGCAGCTGGCCATGCTCGTGTGCGGCGACGGCGTGGGGGCCGTGGCGCGCTACGACGGCCGGCGCTGGCTCCCCATCGACGACGACCACGTCATCGAGGGGCAGCTGGTCGATCTGGACGTGTGGCGCGGCATCGGCATCGTGCTGGCGCGCAGCGGCGAGGTCTGGCGGGTGGACGACGGCGCTCCCCGGCCGGTGATCTGGGACACGCGGCAGGCGGCCTTCCTCAGCGACAGCGGCGCGCCGCGGGCCACCTACGCTGTGCGCGGCTTCGACGGGGGAGCCCTGTTGGCAAGCGACGGCGGCGTCATCGCCGTGGCCTCGGGCGAGCCGGTGTTCCACGCCGTCGGCCCCCACGGCGGAGCGTCGCATGAGCCCGCCCGGCTCGCGCGCGTCGGCGCCGACCGCGGGACCCGCAGCGATGCGGAGCGCCGGCCCGCCATCCTGGCCCTGTGCGGCCCCAACGCGTGGATCTGGTCGTATGGCCCCGACGCCGCAGAAGCGCGCGATGCTTTTTGGGTCATCGACGCGCGCGACTGGTGATAACGCTGCCTTCCATGGCTACGGCGAGAGATGCAGCCAGCCGCCGCGCGTGGGCCGCGCAGGTGGGCGGCCTCACCTACGACGGCGCACACGCCTTCGGCCCCGAGACGGTGCACCGCTGGCATCTCGCCAACGGGCTGACCGTCCTCGTGCTGGTCGACGCCAGCGCGCCCATCGCCAGCTACCACACCTGGTACAAGGTCGGCTCTCGCCACGAGCGACGCGGAAAGACGGGGCTCGCGCACCTCTTCGAGCACCTGATGTTCAACGAGACCGAGACGCTCCGCGCGGGGACGTTCGACCGCAAGCTCGAGGAGAACGGCGCCGAGTCCAACGCGGCCACCTGGGTGGACTGGACCTACTACTACGAGAGCCTGCCCGCCGACCGCATCAAACTGGCCGTGAAGCTCGAGGCCGAGCGCATGGCGCACCTAGTCCTGCGCGACCCGCAGGTGGCGAGCGAGAAAGAGGTCGTCGCCAACGAGCGACGCTACCGCGTCGACGACGACGTGGAGGGCGCCGCGAACGAGCTGCTCTACAAGATGGCGTTCGCGAAGCACTCCTACGGGTGGCCCACCATCGGGTGGATGGAAGACATCCAGGGCTTCACGCCCGAGGACTGCGTCGCCTTCTACCGGACCTACTACGCGCCCAACAACGCCACGGTGGTGGTCTCGGGTGACGTGCGCGAGCGCGACCTCCTCGTCTGCATCCGCGACGCCTACGCCGCCATCCCGGCGCAGCCCATCCCGGCAGAGGACATCGTGCCGGAGCCCCCTCAGCTCGACACGCGGGACGTCGTCGTCAGAAAGCCCACGGCGACCGAGAAGCTGCTCCTCGCCTTCAAGGGGCCGGCGCTGGGCGACGCGGACCACGCGACGCTGACCGTGCTGAGCGAGGTCCTCTTCGGCGGCCGCGCGTCCCGCCTCTACCGCGCGCTGGTGGTGGAGGGCGAGCTGGCGACCGATCTGCGCGGCTGGGTGTCCACCTTCCGCGATCCCGGGCTCTTCGAGTGCGTGGGCACCGCCCGCGAAGGGCACACCACGCAGGAGCTCCAGGTGGTCATGGACCGTGCGTTCGCGGCGGTGCGCGACGAGGTCGTCGGCGAGGAGGAGCTGGTGCGGGCCAAGGCGCGGCTCGAGCTCGGCGCCCTCCAGCAGCTGGAGACCATTCCTGGCAAGGCCGAGCAGATCGGCTTCTACGAGACCGTGCTGGGGGACCCGGCGCACGCCTTCCACCGCGTCGAGTCGTACCGCCGCGTCACCGCCAGCGACCTGCGGCGGGTCGCGCGCCGCTACCTGGGCGAGGGCGGGAGGACTATCGTGCGTGTGGTGCCTGACGCGGGAGCCCCTGCGGCAGAGGCCAGCCCGTGACCGCTCGGCGTGCTCACGTGCAGACCCCTCCTGCGCGCTTCGACCTCGACGGTGGGGCGCTGGCCCTGTTCGAGCCGGCGCACGCGGTGCCGCTGGTCTCTCTCGTTCTCTCGCTGCGCTCCGGCTCGGCGGTCGAGCCGGCCAGCAAGGCAGGCCTGGCGCGCCTCGCCGTCCGCATGCTGCGGCGCGGCTGCGAGGGGATGACCGCCACGCAGATCGACTTTCGCATCGACGCCCTAGGCGCCGAGATGGCGGTGGACACCTCCCCGTCGACGGTCGCCATCCACGCGCAGGTGATCGCCCGCAGCGTCGACGCCTTCGTCGCCCTCCTGGCCAAGCTCCTGGCGACCCCCACCTTCCCGTCTGACGAGCTCGAGCGGCTGAAGCGAGAGACGGTCGCCGAGATCATCGAGGCGCGGGACAACGACCGCTCGGTCGCGCAAAAGGCCCTCCAGCGCACCCTGTTCGAGGGCCACCCCTACGGCCGCAACCCGGGAGGGACGATCGAGGGCGTGCAGGCGGTGGGCGTCGAGGATGTTCGCGACTTCTACCAGCGGTTCGTGGTCCGGGGAAACACGGTCATCGGCATTGCCGGCGACGTGACCGCCGAGCGGGCGCAGGAGCTGGCCCGCGTCCTGACGGCCGCGTTGCCGCCTGGCGCAGCCACGCCCGACACGGTGCCCGAGCCCGCCCTTCGCCCCGGGCGACGCCTGCTGGTGGCGGACAAGCCCGAGCGAACGCAGACGCAGATCCTGGTCGCCACGCTGGGCACGTCGGCGCACGACGAGGACCACGTGCCGCTGGCCGTGGCCAACGCGGTGTTCGGAGGGACGTTCACCTCACGGTTGATGCGCGAGGTTCGCTCGAAGCGAGGCTGGTCGTATGGGGCGAGCGCGCGCACGCTGGTCGACCGCCGGCGGCAGGCCTGGATCATGTGGACCTTCCCCTCGGAAGAGGACGCGGCCCCCTGCCTCAAGCTGACGCTTGACCTGATGGAGGCGTGGGTCAAGGACGGCGTGACAGCGCGCGAGGTCTCGTTCATCGCGCGCTACCTCGTGCGGTCGCACGCGTTCGACGTCGACACCGCGGCCAAGCGGCTCCACCAGGCGCTGGACGTCGAGCTGCTGGGGCTGCCCGCGGACTACTACTCGTCGTGGATCGAGCGGGTGCGCGCGGTCACGCCGGAGCAGGCGAGCGCCGCGGTGCGACGTCGCATCGACCCGGCGAACATCCTGTCCGTGGTCGTGGGGACCGCGAGCCAGGTGCTGGAGCCGCTGCGGGGCGCCATTGCAAACCTGACTGACGTTAGGGTGGTGCCGTTCGATCTGGAGTAGGCAACCTCGTCTCACCCGCGCTTGGCCAGCGCCTCGGCGAACCGCGTGTCGTACCGCCCCACTCGGAACTCTCCGTCCGCGAGCACCTTGCGCAGGAACTCGCGGTTCGTCGTGGCCGGCGCGATCGTCGTCCCGGCGAGAGCGCGATCGAGCTCGTCGAGCGCCCCGTCGCGGGTCTCGGACCAGGCCACCACCTTGGCGATCATGGGGTCGTAGAAGGGAGTCACCTTGCTACCGGCGCGCACGCCCGACTCGACTCGCAGGCGCTCGGTCTGCGCCTCCCCCGCCCCGCCTGCCCACACCAGCTCGTCCACGGAGCCCGGCTTGGGAATGAACCCCTTGGCAGGATCCTCGGCGTAGACGCGTGCCTCAATGGCGTGACCACGCCGCGCGACCGCGGACAGATCCGGCAGTCTCTCCCCTGCCGCGACGCGCAGCTGGAGCTCCACCAGATCGAGGCCCGTGACCATCTCGGTCACCGGGTGCTCGACCTGCAGCCGCGCGTTGACCTCGAGGAAGTACAGGTCGCCCTCGCCGTCGGCGATGAACTCGCACGTCCCGGCGCCCAGGTACCCGACGTGGGTCACGACGCGCAGCGCCGCCGCGAAGAGATCGCGCCGTCGCGCCTCGCCCGGCTCACCCTCGAAGAACGACGCGGGCGATGGGCTCTCCTCGATGATCTTCTGGTGGCGCCGCTGGACGCTGCACTCCCGCTCACCGAGGGCGTACGCCCCGCCGTGCTGGTCGCAGAAGATCTGCACCTCGATGTGCCGCGGCTGCGCGACGTAGTGCTCGAGGTAGACGCGCGGGTCGGCGAAGGCCGACTTGCCGCGGTCGGAGCAACTGCGCAGGGCACGGTCGAGCTGCGACGGCTCGGTCACGACTTGCATGCCGATCCCGCCGCCGCCGCCCACGGCTTTGACCACGATGGGGTAGCCGACGCTCATGGCGACGCGGCGGGCCTGCTCGAGTCCCGCCTCCGTGTCGATGGGGATGGGGCCGTCGGTGCCGGGCACCGGCTGCGTCCGGGCGGCGAGGGCCACGTGACGTGCCTTCATCTTGTCGCCGAACGCCTCCAGCACGGCAGGCGGCGGCCCCACGAAGACCGCCCCGGCTTCGGCCACGGCTCTGGCGAAGGCGGGCTTCTCGGAGAGGAACCCGTAGCCCGGATGAACTGCACGGGCGCCCGTCTGGCGCACCGCCGCGACGATGGCCTCGATGTTCAGGTACGAGTCCTTGGCGGCGGCGGGGCCGACGAACACCGCCTCGTCCGCGTCGGTCACGTGAGGGGCGTCGCGGTCAGCCTCGGAGTAGACGGCGACGGTCCGGATGCCCAGACGCCGGCACGTGCGCATGACGCGACGTGCAATCTCCCCACGGTTTGCCACGAGTACCTTGTCGAAGGGCTGGACCATCGAGGCCGCGTCTTACAGCAGCCTCGGAGAGGACGCCAACGCCGGTCACTCCACCCGGACGCCGGGAATTGGCCCGCATCCTGCTGTGTTCTCCTCCCGTCTGGCCACCCGCACCCACCATGAAAGCCGCCGCCCTCGCCCTTGCTGCGTTCACCGGACTTCCAGGGGCGTCGACCTTCTCCTACCCGACGGCATCCCCTGCACCTGTCGCCTGGCCCGACAGCTGGATCTTGCTGGATCCTCGTCCCGAAGGGGTCGGCCTCGGTATCGGCGGGGGCCTTCACCCCACGCTCCCCGACGAGCTCCTCGCTCCTAAGGCCTCTGCCAGCGACGAAGTGTCCCAGGACCTGGTCGACGAAAGCACCAATCTGCCCCACCCCTCGTTCGTAGGGTGCGAGCTGACCCTGGCCGGCAGCTTCACGCCCGAGTCCTGGGCCCGCGAGCTCTGGGTGGGCGCCCCTGCTCCGCTCATCGTGGAGAACGGACACGGAGAGAAGGACGGCCGGTGGCTCGAGTACGAGCAGATCCCGCGCCGCCCGGGACGGCCCGATGCTTACCTCGCCTACCGGTATCCGCTGGCCGATGCTCCCGTCGTGAGCGGCTACGACCTCGACAAGCCCGATGACGAGCAGCGGCGCGGGCGGATGAACGCCGTGGGCCACGGAGGCGTCGACCTCGTCGCCGAAATGGGGGCGCCGATCACCATGGTCCGTCTCGAGCACCAGCGGGGCGACGCCGAGGTGCTTTACGTGGGCCCGCTCTACGGGGAGACAGTCGTCACCCGCCACGTGCTCCGCGAAGCCGGCGTGGACCGCGACTACGTGCTCATCTTCGGCCACCTCGATCGCGCCGCGGACGACGTCCGGCGCGGACGTCGCCTGGTGGAGGGAGCGACGGTGGGCTTCGTGGGCAACACCGCGTCTCCGCAGCTCGTCCACCTGCACCTCGAGGCGCGACGTCTGCGCGACCATGTCGATGCGTGGCGGCTGCCGGGGGACGCGCTCCACGCCCGCGAGTACTCGGTGGTGACCGACCCACGCAACGTGCTGCCTCTGCGGGATGCCCCCCACCGCTCGCCGAAGTGCGCGCCGCACGTCGCGTCGCCAGCGCTCCGCTACTGGCTGGGCGACGCGATGGCACTGCGGCTCGAGTAGCTCGCCTACGCCTCCACGGCCTCATCCATCGACGGCGGACGCATCGATGGTGGGCCACCGCGGCTGCTGCGCCGTCGCTCGACCCAGTTGTGCGCCACCACGAGCAGCGGGGGCTGAACGACGCGGGTGAGGATCGCGAGGATGAGCGACCCTCCGATGACGACGACCGCCAGCGGCTTCTGCGTCTGCGCGCCGATGCCGTTCGAGAGCGCCGCCGGCAGCAGGCCGAGCGTCGCCACCAGGGTCGTCATCAGCACGGGGCGGAACCGCTTCTCCGCTGCCTCTCTCGCCGCCTGCTCGATGGAGTGCCCCTCCGATTCCCGGAGGCGCTGGAAATACGTGACCACCAGGATGGCGTCCTGGATGGCGATGCCGAAGATGGATATAAAGCCCATCGCGGCCGACACCGAGAAGTTGATGCCGGTTGCCAGCAGGGCCAGCACACCTCCCGTGCAAGCGATCGGGATGCTGATGATGACCAGGATGGTGTCCAGCCAGTTCTTCACTGCGCTGTAAGTCAGGAACGTGATGAGGAGCACCGTCAAGGGGATGATGATCTGCAGACGCCCCTCGGCCTCGTGCAGCTCGTTGATCTCGCCGCCCCACTCTAGGCGTGTGTCGTACGGACGGCACAGCCCCTTCCAGCCCGGCGGGGCCTTGTCGCATCGCGGGATCTCTCTCTCGATGGAGGACTGCGCCTCCGCGATGGTGCTCGCCAGATCGCGGCCACGGACGCTGAACTTCACCGGCGAGTACCGGACCCCGTCCTCGCGATAGACGATGGCTGGTCCTTCGACGATCTGGATGTCGGCGATCTGGCCCAGGGGCACCTGCGACCCATCGGGTGTTGAGACTGTGATCTCGCGGATGGACTCCAGGCTCATCCTGAACTCCTCCTTCCAGCGTACCGTCAGGTCGAAAAACTTCTCGCCCTCGTACACCTCGGTCACGGCTTGCCCGCCGATGGCCGCCTGGATGACCGCGTCCACGTCGCCCGTATTCAGGCCGTATCGCGCGCAGACCTCCCGCTTGGGGATGATCTTGATGCTCGGCTGCCCCAGCGACTTGAACTGACCGAGGTCGGCCACGCCGCGTACCTTGCCCATGACGTCCACGATCTTCTCGGCGATCTTCTCGTTGGACTCCAGATCGTTGCCGAAGACCTTCACCGAGTTCTCGCCCTTCACGCCGGAGAGGGCCTCCTCGACGTTGTCCGAGATGTACTGCGAGAAGTTGAACACGACGCCGGGGAACGCCTCGGACATCTCCTTGTTGATCTGCTCGGTGAGCTTCTCCTTGGTGACGCCGCGGGGCCACTCGTCGAACGGCTTGAGCGGCGCGAAGAACTCGATGTTGTAGAAGCCCGAGACGTCCGTCCCATCGTCGGGCCGTCCCAGCTGAGACACCACCGTCTCGACCTCGGGGTACTTCCGGTGCGCATCGTCGCACGGCACGGCCGGGTCTGAGGGGCACCCGCGGAGGATGGACCGCATCCGCCCGACGTACTTGCCGCTCTGGTCCAGCGAGATGCTCATGGGCAGCGTCGCGCGGATCCAGAAGTTGCCCTCCTCGAGCTTGGGCATGAACTCGCGCCCCAGCAGCGGGAACAGGAGAATGCACAGCACGATGGGCATCAGGCTGAAAGCCAGGGCTCCCTTGGGGAAGCGCATCGCGAGGTCAAAGGCCGGCGCATAGACCTTGTGGAGAACACGCATGATGATGCTCTCCTTCTCCTCGGACTGCGCCGAGATCAGCTTCGAGGCCAGCACTGGCGTGAGCGTCAGCGCGAGAATGATGGCGCCGCCGATGGCGAACGCGTAGGTCCGCGCCATCGGCGCGAAGATGACCCCGGAGACGCCGGTCATCGTGAAGAGCGGCAGAAACGCGACGCCGATGATGACCGTCGAGAAGGTCATCGGCGTGGCCACCTCGCGGGAACTCTGCTCGATGCGCTCGATCATCGTCCCCTTACCGTGGGGGCCGAGGTGGCGGAAAATGTTCTCCATCATGATGACGGTGGAGTCGACGACGATGCCAAAGTCCACCGCGCCGAGCGAGATGAGGTTCGCCGAGGTGTGCGTGGTGACCAGGCCGCAGAAGGCAATGAGCAAGGCCATCGGGATGTTGATAGCCGTGATGATGGCTGCCCTCACGTGGCCGAGGAACAAGAGGAGGACCACGCTCACCAGGATCATCCCCACCAGCAGGTTCTCCATGACCGTGTGCGTGGTCAGGTGAACCAGGTGACCGCGGTCGTAGTAGGGCTCAATGTCCATGCCCGGCGGCAGGATGTGGTTGTCCCGGATGTACTGGACCCGCTTGTAGATACCCTCGAGCGTGCTCGGGGTCTCGCCGCCGTAGCGCATCAGCACGATGCCTTGTACGACGTCGGGCTCGGCGTTGTAGCCGACGATGCCGAGGCGGGGGGCAAAACCGATGTCCACGTCGGCCACGTCTTTCACGCGGACCGGAGTGCCCTTCTGCGCCGCCACCACGATGTTCTCGATGTCGCGCACCGGGGAGGTCCGCGAACCCAGCAGCCCGATGCCGCGCACGTCGTAGCTCTGCTCACCCATGAAGAGGCGCTGGCCGCCAACGTTCTGGTTGGCGTTGGTGATCGCGGTCTCGACCTGGCTGAGCGTGACCCCGTGCCCGCGGAGCCGGTAGGGGTCGAGCTCCACGTGGTACTGCTTTGTCTCGCCGCCATAGCTGGTGACGTCGATGACGCCCTGCACCTGCTTGAACTGGCGCTCGAGCAGCCAGTCCTCCGCCGTCTTCAAGTCCTTGAGGGTGTAGCCGTTGCCGACCACCCGGTACCGGTACACCTCGCCGATGGCGTTCCAGGGCGACAGCTGCGCCTGCAGGCCCGTGGGCAGCGACACGAACTGGATGCGGTTGATGACCTCCTGCCGCGCCTCTTTGTACTCGGTTCCCCAGCCGAAGTAGCACTTCACGTCGCTCAACCCGAAGAGCGACTGCGAGCGGATGTGATCCAGCCCGGGCATGCCGGAGAGCCCGATCTCGAGCGGGATGGTGACATAGCGCTCCGTCTCCTCGGCGCTCCACCCCGGTGGCTGGGTGATGACCTCGACCAGCGGCGGCACCGGGTTCGGGTAAGCCTCGATGTCGAGCTCGCGGTAGGCGGCCAAGCCGAGAACGATAAGCAGGACTGCCGCCGCGAAGACGACGATCGGCATGCGCAGCGCACTGGTGACGATTCGCTGGATCATGACGGGTGCGCCTAGAGCTTCTGCGAGAGGAGGATGGCGCCGTTGACGACGATCTTCTGACCGGCCTCGAGGCCATGCTTCACCTCGAGCCACGGGCTGGACTCACCCTCGTCGACGTCCACGGGGATACGCTGGAAGCGCACGCGCCCGGGTTCGTCGCCCACCTGAATGAACACCACTTTGTACTCGCCCAGACGCAGCAGCGCGTTCCTGGGAATGGCGAGGGCCTTCTTCTGGTCCACCGAGATCTGCACGGTGGCGTACATCTCCGGGCGCAGGAGTTTGTCCGGATTGTCGAACGTGCAGCGCACGCGCGCCGTCCGGGTGCTCGGATCGAGCATGCCGCTCACCCAGTCGACCTGGCCCTTGAAGACCTTGTCCTTGTAGGCCACCACGGTGACGTTGGCGGGCGTCCCCACGTGAACACGCGAGATGTCCATCTCGTAGAGGTCGGCCAGCACCCAGACCTTGTCGAGCTCGCCAATGGTGAAGAGCTCCTGCGTCGCGCCACCGCTGTACTGCCCTTGCACCTCGATGCCGGGGTTGATGTTGCGCAGCAGGACCTCGCCGTCGATAGGGGACGGGAGCGTGTAGGTCTGCGTGACCGCGTCGGCGTTGCCCACGCGCAGGAGGGTCTGCTTCTGGCGCGCGCGCTCGAGCTCTGCCTTGGCCTTGCGATAGTTGTCCTCCGAGGCCTCCAGGTCCGCCGCCGAGCCGGCCTTCTGCTCGAACAGGTCCTTCTTGCGCTGGTAGTCGTGCTGGGCGGCGATGAGGTCGGCCTCGGCCTTGTGTACGTCGCTGACGGCGCTGCCGATGTCCGGCGACTCGATGGTCGCGAGGGCGTCACCCTTCTTGACCCACTGGCCGAGCTGGGCCGCAATGCGCACGACGCGTCCGGTGACGGGGGAGAACACGTGACCCGAGCGCAGGTCGTCGAGCGCCACGCGCCCGCTGGTGAGGATGGTGTCGTCGACGTCCTCCTCCGTGACCGGCTTCACCTCGATCTTCGCGTCGAGCACCTGCTGCTGGGAGAGCCACACCTCTCCCGGCGGCGGCTGCGGACCGGCCGGCTCGGCAGCGGCTTGCGACTTGTGGCACCCGGCGCTGGCCGCGGCGAGCGCGGCAGAGACGAGCAGCGTGGACCAGCGAGACTTCGGCTTCATCAGTGCAGCTCCATGCCGACGGCTTGCTCCACCTGGAAGACCGCCGTCCAGTAGTTCGTGAGATCCTGCAGGTACTCCACGTTCGTCGCGATGTAGGTGCGCTGGGCGTCGAGGAAGTCCATCAGCGTCGCGGCGCCCTTGTCGTACTGCAGACGCGTGATGGAGAAGGCGCGCTCGGCGCTGGGTCGTAGCTTCTGCTCCATTCGCTCGACCATCAAGCGCGACGACTCGTACGCCGCCATCGCGGTGGACACGTCGCTGACGACCTGCGCCGTGGCCTTGGCCTGCTGGAGCGACTGGGTGTCGAAGTTGGCCTCGGCCTTCCGGATCTCGCCCTGCTGCTGGTAGAGCAGCGGGATGGGCGCCGAGAAGCCGATGCCGATGGTCGGCGGCTGGATGGCCGAGAGGGCGTCGCCGGTCTGCGTGTACTGCAGCGACACTGTGATGTCTGGGAAGACCTGGCGCTTGGCGAGCGCGATCGCGGCCTCCGCGCTGGCGCGCTGGTAGCCCTGCGCGAGCAGGTCGGGGCGGTGCTCGAAGGCCGAGCGCAGCAGGGTGTCGAGCTGGGCGCTGGCCAGCGACGGCGGGACAGCGAAGTCGAGGACCTTGTCGTCGACTGTGAACTCGGGTGTGGGCCCGCGCACCCCCAGCAGGAACGCCAGGGCGACGCGCGCCTGCCGCAGCGTCTCCACCGCCTGCTCGACGGCCTGATCGGCCTCCAGTTTCTGCGTCTCGATGCGCGCCAGGTCCCCGTCGTTGATGGCGCCCCCCTTGAGGCGAACCTGGAAGAGCTGGAGCGTCTTGACGTTGGTCGCCTGGTTCTCCTTCGCGAAGGCGAGGCCGCGCTGCGCCTGGGCCAGTGCTGCGTAGGCGGACTTGACCTGGAACTCGATGTTCCGCAGGGCGTCGTTGCGCGACAGCTTGGCCGCGGCCAGCGCCGCGCGGGCGACCTTCAGGCGAAGGTCGCGCTTGCCGGAGAGCGAGTCCTCGATGGATGCCTGGTCGGAAAGGCCAACCGTGTACTGGTTGGCCGAACACCCCGGGCACGCCTGGGCTGCGTTGTAAGGCGGAAGGACGCGGCCGTAGCCGACGTTCAGCGCGAGGTTGGGGATGGCGCCTGCCACCTTCTCGTCACCCTCCGCGTTGCGCACGGCTGCCTCGGCGATGAGCACATCGAGGCTGCGTGCCTTCAGGATCTGGATCGACTGGTCCAGGGAGAGCTGCTGGGGCAGCTGGACTGCCTCGGGGATCACATCTGCACCGGCGCGCCCCGTCATCAGCAAGACGGCGAAAAGCGCCGAGGCAAACACCACGCAGGCCAGGCGAGACACTTTCATCTGAGGCGGGCCGGCTTAGCAAGCGCCGCACCACGAAGCCAGCTCACGGGCTCTCCACGAGAAGCAAAAGTTCTGGCTTCTCATGACCGGGGCGATTCGCCCTACTCCACGTCACTGGCCGGGACGCAATGACTCACGGTGGCGCAGCGGATCACTTCAATAATTCACTATCGCCCTCCAGATCCCTTCGCCGGGCGGGGCATCTTGCGCTACGGCAGGCACGAGCTCGGGCCAGCACGGAGCTTGCCAAGGTCGCGCGTGGCGAGCCATGCGGCGCGCACCGTCCGTGACCCACCAAGAGACCCCTCACACCATGCGAAGCCCCTGGATGCACACTCTTCTTTCGTTCCTCACGCTCGGCCTGGTGTCGCTCGGCGCCCTTGCGTGCTCGAGCGAGAACGCCGGGGCACCTCCGCCTGCGCCGGTCGACTGGCACGCCTTCGATGTCCCGCACGGTCCTGTGGCCGTACTGCCCGGTCCTACCCTCAGGGAGCGAGCCGTCGCCGAGGCCTACGTGACGGTCCTGTCGTCCGCAGATCTCGGGACGCTCACGCCCCACCTGGCCGACGACAGCCGGTTCGTCTTTCCCGGCCTGAACGATGCCCGCGGCAAGACCGCGGTGGTCCAGGCGCACCAGACCCTGTTCGGAGCGTTCGAGAAGCGCGCGATGGCCATCACGCGGCTCTGGCGCACCGACAGCGTGCAGGCCCTGGAGTGGACGATGAGCGGCGTCCAGACCAGGGACTTCATGGGCCTGGCGCCGACCAACAAGCCCGTCACCTTCCGCGGGCTGACCGTGCTGTACACGAAGGACGATGGGACCATCACCGAGCTCCACGCCTACTTCGACGTGGCGGTCGTGAAGGCGCAGCTCGGCGTCGGCCCGAAGGAGCTGCTGGCGCTCGCGCCAGCAGCTCCAACGGGGGGTGCGCCGCAGGAGTTCGAGTCGACGCATTCTCCGGACGAGGCGCGCAACGTGGCTGCCGGCCGGGCCATGCTGGACGCCCTAGAGAAGAACGACGACGCGGCGTTCACGGCGACGATGACCGACGACGTGGTCGTGGAGACCCTCGAACGTCCGCAGCCCATGCACGGACGCGAGGAGATGAAGGCCTACTTCAAGGGGCTGCACAGGACGATCGCCCAGCTCGACACCACGGTGGACAACTCGCTCGGCGCGGGTCGGTTCGCCGTCGTGGAGTACTTCATCGCGGGTGAGCAGATCGCGCCGATGGGGTGGATCCCTGCGCAGCGCGACAAGGTGATCCGCATGCAGGTGGTCGACGTGATGGAGATCCGCGACGGCAAGGTCGCTCACGTCTGGCGCTACGACAACCCGTCGCAGATCACCGTCCCCGGCCTCTGAATCACGCCTCGTGATCGAAGATCACGAACCGCGATGTGGCTACTGCGCTGGTCGGCCAGTGCCGGTGTGGGTCGGACCGGGCTGCCACTGGAAGTTGTCGACCAGGACACTCGAGTCCCAGCTCTGATCGCCCGTGTCCCAGATGATGAACTGCAGGGTGATCGTCTCTGCCTGCTTGACCGGCGCCTTCGTGGTCAGCCAGCCGGTCGCCCCACCGCCGGTGCTGACCGCGCCGCAGTAGGTGGCCAGATCGTAGAAGCCCGTCCCCGCGAGCTCCGACGGACCGCCGGCGCACGCGGCGGTGCCCGCTGGCCCGCCCGCGCAGCCGGTGACCGTGTTCGTTGTGCAGCGATCGAAGAACGCGTTGTTGACGCTGACGGGGTTGCCGCTCCCGTCGAAGGAGATGTTCAGGTCGCCGTCGTTGCCCACGTAGGCGCTCGAGGTCAGCCACGCCACGAAGGAGTCGTTATACTTGGTACAAACGTACTCCGGCCACTCGCCCGAGTAGAAATCGAAGTCGAACTGCAGCCCCTGAGCGTTGGCCGGGACCAGGACCTGCAGCTTCACGCCGATGGCGTCGTACACGTCGCTCGCGTTCTGGCAGCCCGACGCAGGCTTGGGGTACCCGGGAGGCGCCGTGCCCAGACCGGTCATGCCGACCTGCTCCCCCTTGAAGTAAGGATCGCTCTCCCCGTTGCCGGCGCATCCGGCGCCGGGGTTGCCGTCGTCGCACTGGAAGGCGTAGCCGGAGCTGAGGACTGCGAGCCGCGACCCCTCGCGCGGGCGGATGACGCTGCCGAAGTGCGGCAAGATGGCGTGCTGGCCGACCGCGGGGATGCCCGGGCCGTACCCGTTGGTCAGCTCGGCCGAGATGATGCCCCACTTGCCCGCGCCGGCGTCCTGGCAGAGCCCGATGGCGCTCGCGAAGTCTCGCGCGGTGCCGCTGGCGGGCAGGTTGCCGTCGCAGACGATGGTGTTGTCCACCTTGCCGTCGCCGTCGTCGTCGCAGTCGTTGCCCGGGATGTCGTAGTTCGCCGGGTTGGGCTCGCAGACGCTGCTGCCCCCACCGCCACCGCCGTCGGGAAAGCTCCCGAAGTCCCCGCTGCCACCGTCGGCAGCGAAACCGCTGCGCGACGGTGAACAGCCACACGCGAGGGCTACGATGGTCAGGGCGGCGGCCGGACTCAAGGCAGTCGACGTCGCCATAGAGCACCACCATAGCTGCGAGGGGAGCTAGCGGGCCACTGCCGGCGCCCCGGAGCTCGTCGCGCCCCCGAAGCCGAGTATCGGGTAGAAGACGTAGGGGAAGAAGGACAGACCCAGGCCGAAGCCCGTCCCCTTGCCGAAGCGCTTGGCGATCTCGATCTGCGCGATGATCAGCATGATGGCGTTCCCGATCGGGATGAACACCCACCACCAGTCCTTGCCCCCCAGCTTCAGGATCGTGATCGCGTTGTAGATGGGGACGATCGCCGCCCAGCCCGGCTCGCCCGCCTTCGCGAAGGTCTTCCACAGGCCCGCGATGTAAAGCACCCCGACCACGAGGTAGACGACCATCATCACGATGGCGGAGCCGCCGCTGGCACTGGCGGAGTACTCCACTTCCTGCATTCCCGCGTACGTCATTGGAACCCTCCCTGGGGCCGTGACCCCACCGAGGATGGTGGACGCACGATGCGTCGCCCCCCCCCGGGACGGACGAGGTTACGCGCATCGCTGGACGCCGGGACTATTTCTCCCGAGCCAGTAAAGCGACGCTGACGTCATTGCAAGTAGTCGCGATCCCGGAGCTTCTTCGGGATGTACTCCTCGGTGATGAAGGAGATGCTCTTCGTAAGGAAGCCGTCGAGCTCCATCTTGAAGCCGTTGTCGAGCAGCGCCTGGATCTCCCGCTGCCACTTCTTGTCCTTGAACCAGGGGTAGGCCTTCATCTGCTCGGCCCGCGCGATGTCCTCCTTCTTGAGCTTGATCTCGACGGCCGACGTGAGCGAAAACTTTTTGTAGTCGAAGGAGCTCATGCCCAAGAACCGCACGTTGGGCACCGCCATGCGCATCGACTCGTAGGCCAGCGCGATGCTGCCCTGCTTGAGGACCGAGTAGATGTAGAGACCCCAGGGATCGTTGTCGACCAGCACGTAGATTGGGAGCTTGAGCTCCATGCTCATCCGCTGCAGGAGCCGGCGAGCGCCACGCGTCGACTGTCCCCCGGTCGTCATCAGGATGCAGTTGTTCTTCTGCCAGAAGCGGTCCTCGTTCAGGCGGGTAAAGACGGCGTCCTTCTCGACGAAGAGGATGAACTCCGCCTTGCATTGGAGGAACCGGATGACGTCCGGCTCGCAGATGCTGGGGACGCTCCAGCCTCCACGTCCCATGCGCGAGAGATCGATGCGGTCGCCCGCGTCCTCGATGACCAGCTGCCCCACCACGCTGCCGCGGCGGGTCGCGAACAGGTGCAGTTCCTCGCGCAGGGCGTCGATGCCGACCTCGAGGTCCTCGATGATGGGATCGCTCTCGTTCTGATCCTCGAAGGTGTTCTCCGTGGAGTGCGGGAGCGTGTGCTTCGACATGTAATACATCTGGCGGATGCTGACGGTCTTGCCCTCGTCGATCAGCGTCTTGCACTTGCTGGCCACGAGCATCGTCTGCATGAACTTGCGGACCATCGCCGTGTTGAAAAACTCGCGCGACTGCGTCTTGTCGCCCAGCTCGATGATCTTCTTGCGCTCGTTGAAGGAGACGTTGGAGAGCGCCCGCGTCCGGATCTCGAGGGACGGGTTGCGGCCCTTGGTGGCCTCGCTCAGGACGCTCCTGGCGAGCTTCTCGATCTTCCCGAGCGTGACCGCGTCGCGCTCGCTTCTCTTCTTCGACGGTGCCGCAATCTTCTTTGCCGCCATGTCGTCCTCGCGCCGCTACTCCACCAACGTGAGCTGCTCGGCCTTCTTACCCTTGTCCCCCTTCGTCGCCCGGACGCGCTTGCCAGCCTTTCCCCCGGTCTCGGCGGGAGCAGCAGGGGGCGGCTCGCTCTCCGGCGGAGGTGGGATGCTGGGGGCAGCGCCCTTCTCGTCCTTCGGGGCGGGGTCCTCCCCGGCGAACCGGACGAATTCGGGGAGCGTCTTGTAGAAGGGCTGCTCGATCTTCTTCCTGTCGACCCCGAGGATGTCGCCGATCGCCGAGGCCACCTCCGGGATGTACTTCTCGAACAGGCTCCGCCTTTTGAGCTCCCGATCGGCGTGCGCCCGCGCGCGGACGTGCGACGCCAGCTTTCGCCCGCACTCCCGGAGCGAGTGCTTCATCTCCTCCAGCAGCTCGTCGTAATGGGCGACCGCCTCCTTGGCCTCGCTGGTGAACGGCACCCAGACGCTCGCCAGGTGCACTACCACCGCCATCGGGGCCACGGGGAGGCTTCCCTTGGGCTGCTGGAGCTCGTAGCCGCGCCAGTTCACCTGGTAGACGCTCTCGCTGATGGCGCAAGCCTTGGGCTGGTACTGCAGCGGCACGCGGTTGGCGAACCGCATGATCTCCGCCGGCTCGTCCAACGGCAGGTCACCCCCGTACGCGAGTGCAGCCTCCACGACGAACGGATTGCCGCGGTAAACTTTCGGCGCGCGCGTCGTGGACGCGTAGAACTCCGCCCGCGGAAAGCGTCGCTTCAGCCCCTCGATGAGGAGAGCCTCGCCGATCGGCACCACCGCCGTCGCGGGTGGCGCCATCACCTTCACGGCGCCGAGCGCCTTGTGGAGGCGGTCGAGGTCGTCGCCGTGGAGCCGGTCGGCGGGAGCCTTGGGGTTCACCTTCGCCATCTGGCAGACCTGCTGCGCGATGGCCGGGGACACCCGCGAGAAGTCGTCGCAGAGCACCTGCTTGACCGTCTTGCCCGGCGAGTCTGCGAGCATAGTCTGGAGCATCCCCAGCTCGACCCCGTGGGGGTGCGGCTTGATCTCCTGCGCCTCGCGGGGCAGCTCGTTCGACACGCGCGGCATCTCGAGGCGCTCGCCCTTCGGGGACACGAAGGTCAGCGCCAGGTGGGGGTTCGCCACCACCGTCTGCTCCAGGTACTCCTGCACGCCCGTCCGGCCGCCGCGGTAGGCAGCGACCAGCTCGATCTCCACCCGCGTACCGTGCTCCTTGTCCCACTCGGTGGTCTCGTCCTTCACCACGTCGGGCTGGTTTCGCTTGGTGTCGATGCGAAGGTCGATCTTGAACGCCGGCCGCCCACGGCCGGTCTTGCTGGTGATGACCACCGGCTTGCCCGTCGTCAGCTGTCCGTAGAGGCCAGCGGCGCTGATGCCGATGCCCTGCTGACCGCGCGACTGCTTGAGCCGGTGGAACTTCGACCCGTAGAGCAGCTTGGCGAAGATCTTGGGGATCTGGGGCTTGACGATGCCCGGCCCGTTGTCCTCGACCACCACGCGGAAGCGCGAGGGCTGGTTGGCGGCGGGCGCGGGCTGCACCTCCACGATCTCGACGAAGATGTCGGGGAGGATGCCGGCCTCCTCGCAGGCGTCGAGTGAGTTGTCGACCGCCTCCTTCACCGTCGTGAGCAGCGCCTTGGCGGGGTTGTCGAACCCCAGCAGGTGGCGGTTCTTCGTGAAGAACTCGCTCACCGAGATGTCGCGCTGGCGCGACGCCATGGTCTCGGCCGTCGCGCGGCGCTTGGGAGCTTCGTCCTCGGCCGTCGGTTTCACAGTACCTGCCGCTAGCTGGTCGGGTGAACGGGTGTCAAGCACGGGCACGTTCTTCCTTACCCCGATGGACCTACCGAGGACGTCGGGAAGGGCCAACTTTCGAGGCACGGGGCGGGGGGCGAGCCGGCTATCGTCTCCCCAGCGTGATCCGCAACCCACGAGCGATCCTGGTTCTGCTCACCGCACTGAACCTCCTCAATTACCTCGATCGCTACGTGCTGTCGGCGGTGTTGAAACCCCTTCAAGACGAGCTGCAACTCTCCAACTTCGTGGGCGGATCCCTCGCCACCGTCTTTCTCCTCGGGTTCTTCGTCACCAGCCCCATCTTCGGCCACTGGGCGGACCGCTCGGGCCTCCACGGCCGGCGGGCGCTGATCGTTGTGGGGGTCCTGGTGTGGAGCCTGGCGACCATGGCGACCGGGCTGGCGCACGGCCCGGTAGAGCTCATTGCAGCGCGGGCGGTGGTGGGCGTGGGCGAGGCCAGCTACGTGACCATCGCGCCCACGATCATCGACGAGGTCGCGCCGCCGGGTCGCAAGGGGCGCTGGCTCTCCATCTTCTACACCGCCATCCCCGTAGGCTCCGCCCTCGGCTACCTCACGGGCGGCGCAGTGGAGAGCGCGACCCACAGCTGGCGGCAGGCCTTCTACGTCGCGGGCCTGCCCGGGCTGCTCCTCGGCTTTACGTGTCTGCTCATCGAGGAGCCGGCGAGACATGTGGTCCCCGAACGTGGCAACCTCCTCCGGTCTGCCAGGCGCCTCCTTGCCATCCCGCTGTACCGCGATGTCGTCCTCGGCCAGTGCGCCTACACCTTCGCCATCGGCGGCTTCGCCTACTGGGCCCCCAAGTACCTCTCCGCGCGCTACGGCATGGAGACCGGCCACGCGAGCTTCGTCTTCGGGCTCGTGACCGTAGCGGGTGGGGCAGTCGGCACGGTGGTGGGCGGCTGGTTCGGCGATCGCGTCACCCGTGGGCGGACCGAGGACACCCCCATCGCCCGGGGCAACCTGGCGGTCTGTGCCCTCGCGACGGGACTGGGTGCCCCGCTGGCAGCCGCCGCGATCGGAGCACCAACGTCGCTCCTGTTCTTCGTCGTCGTCCTTCCCTGCGAGATCGCCCTCTTCATCCCCGGCGGTCCATTCAACGTCGCGATATTGCGGAGCGTCCCGGCGGAGCTGCGTGCCAGTGCCATGGCGCTGAGCATCTTCGGCAGCCACCTCCTGGGGGACCTCTGGTCGCCTCCCCTCATCGGGGTCGTCGCGGACCACGCGCCGATGGCCTGGGCCATGCTGCTCTGTCCGGTCATGTACGGCCTGGCCGCCCTGGTCTGGTGGCGGGGCCGGGTCGCTCGTCCCTTCGAGACCAGCGACACGAATTGACCTGAGACGCCCCCGTGCGCTACGAGCGTACGACTTTTGCGCGCCGCGCAACGTGCCCGATGCGAACTTTGCTCGCCGTCTTAGCCGCAGCGCTCTGCGTGCTCCTGTGCTCATGCCCGGCTCTGGCGGCCGACGCGGACGCAGGTGCGCCGGCGCCGCGGCAGGCACCTGGACCGCGTGCGCCGGCCCCACGTGGCCCTCCACCCGCGGTCGGGGACGCAGGAGCCCCCGCTGTTGGGGACGCCGCAGCGCCCCTCGCAAGTGCCGGCCCGGCCACGCCCCCGACGGCCGCCGCAGACGCCACCGGACCGGCCGTCCGCCTCCCGCCCACTGTCGCGGAGCAGGCCGAAGGCCTCCCCATCGCCAGCATGGAAATCGTGGGCAACCGGCGGGTGGGGCGCGACGACGTCCTCTCCTACCTGCGCGAGAAGCCCGGCCACCTCTTCAAGGTCGAGAACCTCACCGGCGACGTCCACGCCATGTGGGACTCCGGCTTCTTCGAGGACGTGCAGGTCGACCTGACCACGAACGACAAGGGCGTCGTCCTGCGCTTTATCGTGCGCGAGCGGCCCAACATCAAGGAGATCGCCTACGAGGGGAACGACGAGCTCGACAACGACAAGCTGAACGAGGCCGTCGAGATCAAGCCCAACACCATCCTCAGCGTGCCGGCCGTTCGCCGCAGCGTGCAGAAGATCAAGGATGCGTACTCGGAGAAGGGCTACTTCCTGGCCGACGTCGACTACTCCATCCAGCCGCAGCGCGAGAACGAGGTCATCGTCAAGTTCAAGATCGTCGAGCACAAGCCGGTGACGGTGCGGCGGATCACCTTCATCGGCAACGAGCACGTGTCCGACGGAGAGATCCGCGACACGATGCAGACCGGCAACGGCGGCTTCTTCGCTTTCGGCTCCGGCGGCTCGTACCGGCAGGACGTCTTCGAGCGCGACGTCCTGATGCTGAGCGCGATGTACTACGACAAGGGGTACCTCAGCGTGCAGATCGGCACGCCGCGGGTGATGCTCACCCCGGACCGCGAGGGGATCGACATCGCGCTGACCATCCACGAGGGACCTCGCTACAAGATCCGCCAGCTCCGCATCTACGAGCGCGACAACGAGGGCAAGGAAGTCGAGCCCCTCGGCGGGCGCCGCGCTCTGCGGCTGATGATCCACGAGCAGTCGGGCGACTTCTTCAACCGCGCGGAGCTCATCAAGGAGCTTCAGGCGGTGCGCACGCTGTACCGCGACGCGGGGTTCGCCAACGTCGAGGCCGAGCCCGAGACCGAGCTCGACCCCATCCACGAGCAGGTCGACATCGTGGTCCCCATCCGGCGCGGGCCGCCGGTCCACATCGAGCGCATCCAGGTGAAGGGGAACACCAAGACGCGCGACAAGGTGATCCGGCGCGAGGTGGTCATCGAGGAGGGGCAGCTCTTCAGCGAGACCGGCATGGAGATGAGCAAGCGTCGCATCACGGCGCTGGGTTACTTCGAGCGCGTCGACTTCTCGACCGAGCAGGGCTCGTCGCCGGACAAGATCGTCATCAACATCGAGGTGACCGAAAAGCCGACCGGCACCTTCCAGGTCGGCGCCGGCTTCAGCTCGATCGAGAGCTTCATCGCTACCGCGCAGGTGCAGCAGGCGAACCTCTTCGGCAACGGCCAGTCGCTGGCCCTGCAGGCGCAGGTCTCGGCGCTGCGACAGCTGGTCACGCTCCGCTTCTTCGAGCCGTACTTCCTCGACTCGCTGTGGAACATGAGCGCCGAGCTCTACGACACGCTCTACGTGTTCCCCGACTTCGCCCGGCGGAGCGTGGGCGGCTCGCTGACCTTCGGCTACGCGCTCATCAACCCCTGGCTGCGCCTGAGCCTCACCAGCACCGTGGAGCAAGACTCGGTCGACACCTCCCCCTCGTCGTCGAGCACGCTCTTCGGGGCGACGCCCGGCTTCGTGAGCATCTTCCAGCAGCTCCCCCTGGCGAACCTCTTCAACTCCGGGCGCGTCGTCTCGTTCCGGCCGACCATCACCTACGACACGCGCGACAACCGCCTCTTCCCGACGTCGGGCATCTTCCTGCAGCTGTCGTCGGAGCTGTCGGCCAACGCCCTCGGGAGCCAGTTCAACTACATCCGCAACCACTTCACGGGCCGGTTCTACTACCCCCTCGGCGGTGGCAACGGGATGCCCGGCTCCGGCTTCGTCCTCAAGCTCAACACGGACGTCGGCCTCATCACGAGTCCGGACCCCCAGGGCGTCCCCATCTTCCAGCGCTACTTCCTGGGCGGCATCCTCGACGTGCGCGGCTTCTACCTGCGGAGCATCGGCCCGCGCCTCCCGCTCACCTCGGGCCTCGATCCCAACTCGGCCCCCATCTCCAACGGAGCCAACATCGGCGGAAACCTCGACGCGTACGAGAACTTCGAGCTCGAGTTCCCCATCATCGACAAGGTCGGCATCCGCGGCGTCGTCTTCTTCGACGCAGGCAACGCCTGGAACCTGGAGGATCAGTTCTGCAAGACGACCCCGGCGCCCCAGTTCGACCAGGTGGTGCGTCCCTGCTTCTCCTTCCCCAACAGCCTGGGCCTGCTCCGCACGTCCACCGGCTTCGGCATTCGCTGGTTCTCGCCCCTGGGACCGCTGCGGTTCGAATGGGGCTTCCCGCTGTCGCCCCTTCCCTACGAGAACCACAGCGACTTCGAGTTCACGATCGGCAACTTCTTCTGACCGGGGGTCCGTCCCCACGCTCGCAGGACCCTGGCCCGATCGTCGTGGGCCATCGCCGTGGGGTTCCATCCCCATCGTCATGAAGACAAAAGGGCCGCCCCTCGGTCGAGAGGACGGCCCTTCTACGTCGAGACCTGTCTGGAGATCGTTCAGCGCCAGTGATGCCAGCGATCGCGCCAGCTACCGCGGTACCCGTTGAAGTACACGGGCTCGCGCTCGTAGTACTGCCACGCCCCGTAGTGGTCGCGGTAGTACCAGTGGTCGCGCCAGTAGTAGTGCGCGTACCCGTTGTAATAGACGGGCGTGTAGCTCGCGATGTAGCCCGGAGGCGGGGGAGCCGGCTGGGCCAGCGCGTCTCCCGCCGGGGCAGCCACCGCGAACAGCGCGCCGAGCGGCAGAACGATGCCTAGAAACTTCGACCTGATCGAGCGGTTCATGGGTTCCCTCACTTCTCCTGTCCGTGCTGATGGTTCGCGTGCTCGCGGATCATCTCCGCCAGCTTGGTCCGCTGTTCCGGGGTGAGCGTCGGCGTCACCGTCTCGTAGAAGCGCACCATGCGGGTCGCGCCCCATGTCGCCATGTGGGCGTTGGTCGCGTCTCCCGTGGTGAGCGTCTTCGCGTCGAACGTCTCGGAGGCAAAGGCTGCCCCGAAGGCCTTGAAGTGCGCCTCGGCCTCGGCCGGGTCGAACTTCGCCTGCTGCGACGCCGTCACCGCCGCCATCTGCGCGGTGAAGTTCGCCTTGATCTTCTCGACCTGGTCCGGAGACAGGTTGAGCGCCGTCTGGATGTGGTGGATGCGTCCACCCACCTCGTGCTCGTGCTGCGTCGCCTCCTCGCCATTGGCGTTCTTCCAGATCAGCCAGTGGGCCTCGACCTTGTCGACCAACGCCGAGCGCTGCTCCGGTCGGAGAACGGCGTGGAGCTGGTTCACCGCATCCGCAGTGGCGGCGTGGACCTGCCCTGCAGCTGTCGTGACCTGCGCCACCGCCGCGTCGACCTTGCCCATGTCGATGTTCCCGGCGGCGACGCCGTCGGCGAGCGTGAGGAGGAGGGCCTTCTCGGCGTCGTGCGCCGGCCCCATCTTCGCGTGGAGATCGGCCTTGATCTTGTCGACCGCCGCCTGCTGCTCCGGCGTGGCGCCGACCGTGTCGGCGGCCATGAGAATGAACATCGCGAATCCACCGTGGTGGTGGTGGCGATGATGGGCCTTGAGATCCGCCGAGGTCTCCTCGTCCTCCGCCGCGACCGTGCCTGCCGGCATTGCGCCCCCGGCCTGGTCCGCACCCGTAGCAGGTGGAGTGGTCGAGGAGCTCCCGCAACCAACGCCGGCCACGCCGATCGTCATCCATCCCGCCAGGGCCACCCCGGCCGACCAAAGCTTGCGATTCATTCTACGTCCTCCTTGTTGGACGGACGCATCGTGCGCGCATTCGGTCGTTTCGGTCCAGACCTGTCTTCGACCCAGCTGGACCGACCTCAAAAGGACAGAAGGAGAGCTCCCAGAGCTCCCCTTCCCCTTCTTCTCTCGCGGATCTGCTGCCGCGCCTCAGTTGCACGCGACGGTGCGGTCACCATAGTAGTCGTACGCATAGTGACAGATCTCGGCCGGCGGACGGTCGTAGCCGTACCAGCCATAGCCCGGGCGGTAGTAGGTCCACCGGCCACCGTAATAGTAGTGGGCGTAGCCGTTGTAATAGACCGGCCTGTATCGGGCGACGTAGCCGGGAGGCGGCGGACGCCAGTACTGGGCGTGGGCGTCGGTCGAGGTTGCCAACACCGCACCGGCCGCGCCGAGCGGGAGGAGGACCGCGATCAGTAGCGACGAGATTGAACGTTTCATGGGCTCCCTCAGTTGATTTCCTGTTTGGACGCGTGCTCACGAAGCAAAGCTGCCAGCCTGGTGCGCTGTTCCGGCGTCAGCACGGGCAACATCGCCTCGTACATCCGCACCATGCGCATCGCGCCCCACGACGTGACGCTCGAGTTGGCGCTGTCGGCCGTCGTGAGCGTCTTGGCGTCGAACTTGTCGGCGGGGAAGGTGTCGAGGAAGGCGTTCAGGTGCTGCTCCGCAGCCTTCGGATCGTACTTCCTCGACGCGAAGAGGGTCGCGATCGAGGAAGTGAACGCGGCATCGGTCTTCTCCACCTGATCAGCCGAGAGCCCGATCACCTTCGCGAGGTGGTGAATGTGGCCGCCCTCCTTCTCCTGGTCCGGTTGCGCCGCCCGGTCGGCGTTCGCGCGCTCCCACACCATGTAGTGAGCCTGGACCTTCAGCGCGAGGGCCTGCCGCTCCGGCGGTGTGAGCAGGGCGTGGAGCTGGTTGAGATCGTCGTTGGTGACGTCGTCCATCTGGGTCGACACCTCGGAGATCTTGGCGACCGCCGCGTCGACCTTGGCGCTGTCGATGGCGCCCGCCGCGATCCCGTCGGCGACGACGTTGAGCAGCGCCGCCTCCGCGTCCCGCGCAGGCTGGAACTTGGTCTTCATGTCGGCCCGGATCCTCTCGACCTGGGCCTCCTCTGCCGGCGGCAAGCCGAGCGACGGGATGCTCACCAGGACGAACCCGATGAAGCCGATATGGTGGTGGCGGTGATAGGCGCGCACCTCGTCGGCTGCAGGGCCCTGTTCCTCCTCGGCCGTGCTACCGATCGGAAAGCTCTGCGGCGTGCCCCCTGTCGTGGCCGGTGGAGTGGCGCTCTGCGCGCAGGCGAGCATGACCGCCCCCGGCGCCAGCAACGTCGCAATCCCTGCCCCGACCGACCAAAGCGTACGAGTCATCAACGGACCTCCTTTTTTGACGGACTCATCGTGCGCGCATTCTGTCGATTCGGTCCAGAGTCCTCTTGAGCCTGCAATCCTTGCGGCCCAGCTCATGCATGGCCGCTACCGTCTGCGGAACTCGGGACGCCAGACCGTGGCCACGAGCATGGCGAGGAGCGCCCCCCCGAGGAACCCTCCGACGTGGGCGCCGTAGGCCGTCGAGTCCGTGACCCTGCCGAAAAAGGCCCGGGTATCGAGGAAGAAGCCGATGAGCGCCACGACCCCGAGCCGCCACGGGGCAACCGGGCCGTCGAGCGGCCACACGTGCGCATGGGGCAGCTCCCACCGGTAGGCCAGCACGAAGTACGCTCCCTCGAGACCGGCGATGGCCCCCGAGGCTCCCACCATAGGAATCTCGGACGTGGGGTTGGTCCGGACGTAGACCGTGACGGCGATGACCCCCGCCAGCAGGTAAAGCGCGAGGAACACCATCCGGCCCACGGCCTCCGAGAGCGCGTTCCCGAAGATCCAGAACATGAGCATGTTCATCGCCAGGTGCATGAAGCTGGCGTGGAGGAAATTGGCCGTCACCAGGGGGAGCGCTGCCTCGGCCGCGTCCCAGCTCCAGCCGTGCTCGCGGAGCGCGTGCCAGGCCGCCACCATCCGGACCGGGACCGCACCGAACCGCTCCGACAGCAGGAGGCTGTCGGCCGGTCCCAGGGATTGATCGTAGCCCCAGACCGCGGCCGTCAGGACCAGGACTCCCACCACTTCGAGCCGGTGGAAGTGGGGGATTTTCATCGCTGCCAGCTTAGCTCGACCCTCGCTCCCGTTCCTTCGTTCCCGTGTTCTCTACCCCTCGACCGCCCCTGCCAGAGCGACTAGACACGTCAGTCACGAATGGCCGACCCGCCGAACCCGCCGCTGCCTCCCGGCCCCCCCGCACCTCCTGCCCCACCCGGGCCTCCCTCGCCGCCCAACGGCTCGGCGCCGGGCCCCAACCAGAAGATCCCCATCTCGATCCAGGAGGAGATGCGTACGTCCTACCTGGACTACGCGATGAGCGTCATCATCGGGCGCGCCATCCCGGACATCCGCGACGGGCTCAAGCCCGTGCACCGGCGCATCCTCTACAGCGCGTATGAGCAGGGCCTGGTCCCCACCTCGGGCTTCCGCAAGAGCGCCACCATCGTGGGCGACGTGCTCGGCAAGTACCACCCGCACGGCGACATGTCCGTCTACGACGCGATGGTCCGGCTCGCGCAGGGCTTCTCCATGCGCTACCCGCTGATCGACGGGCAGGGCAACTACGGCTCGGTCGACGGCGATCCCGCGGCGGCCTATCGCTACACCGAGGCGCGCCTCACCAAGATCGCGATGGAGCTCCTGTCGGACATCGACAAGGAGTGCGTCGACTTCATCCCAAACTTCGACGACCGGCTGCAGGAGCCCGTGGTGCTCCCGTCGCGGGTGCCCAACTTGCTGGTCAACGGCACCGGGGGCATCGCCGTGGGCATGGCCACGAACATCCCGCCCCACAACCTGGGCGAGGTGGTCGACGCCACCATCGCGCTGATGCGAGAGCCCTCGACCAGCCTCGACGACATCCTCCGCATCATCCCCGGGCCCGACTTCCCGACCGCCGGTCTGGTGTATGGACGCGCCGGGATCGAGGCCGCGTACCGCACGGGGCGAGGCACCATCATCATGCGCGCGCGCATGGAGGTCGAGAAGTCCCCGGGGCGCGGCGAGAAGGAGCAGATCGTCGTCACCGAGATGCCCTACCAGGTCAACAAGGCCCGGGTCGCGGCGCGGATCTCCGAGCTGGTGCGGGAGAAGAAGATCGAGGGCATCGGCGAGGTGCGCGACGAGAGCGACCGCGACGGCATGCGCCTGGTCATCGAGCTGAAGAAGGACGTCATCCCCCAGGTGGTCATCAACCACCTCTACCGGCAGACGGATCTGCAGTCCTCGTTCGGAGTCATCAACCTCTCCATCCTCCAGGGTCGCCCCGCGATCCTGAACATCAAGGAGATGCTGGAGGCCTTCGTCGCGCACCGGCGCGACGTGGTGACCCGGCGCACGCGCTACGAGCTGCGCAAGGCCGAGGACCAGCGGGAGATCGTCGAGGGCCTGGGCGTGGCGGTGACGGACGTGGACCTGGTGGTCAAGACCATCCGCGAGAGCGCCGACCCCGACGTGGCGCGCCGCGCGCTGATGGCGCTGCCGCTCGCGGGCCTGGAGGACTTCGTCCGCCGCGCGGGCAGGCCGCAGAGCGAGATCGACGAGGCCAAGAAGAGGACGCCCTACCGGCTGACCGAGCGCCAGGCCAAGGCCATCCTCGAGATGCGCCTGTCGCGCCTCACCGGCCTCGAGCAGGAGAAGCTCGCGCAGGAGTACGGCGAGCTCTCCGACGCCATCGCCCGCTACCGCGCCATCCTGGCGAGCACCAAGCTGCTCGACGACGTCATCGTCATGGAGCTCGAGGAGATCAAGTCCAAGTACGCCGACAAGCGGCGCACCGAGATCGTCGACAACGAGGCCGAGATCCAGGAGGAGGACCTCATCGCGCAGGAGGACATGGTCGTCACCATCTCCCACGCGGGGTACATCAAGCGAACGACGCCCAAGGACTACCGGGCGCAGAAGCGCGGCGGCAAGGGCCGCATCGGCATGGACGCGCGCGAGGAGGACTGGGTCACCCAGCTCTTCGTCGCGTCGACGCACGCCTACGTCTTCTTCTTCAGCGACAAGGGCAAGGTCTACGTCAAGAAGGTCTACGAGATCCCCCAGGCCAGCCGCACCAGCAAGGGCCGCGCGATCGTGAACTTCATCGGCATGGAGCCGGGCGAGAAGATCCAGGCCATCGTCGAGATCCCCGCCATCGAGAAGGGCAAGTTCGTCGTCACGCTGACCAAGAAGGGCCAGATCAAGAAGACCGAGCTGACCGAGTACGAGAACTTCCGCGAGAAGGGCATCATCGGCCTCAAGGTCGACGAAGGGGACATGCTGCTCAACGCGGGGCTCACCGACGGGGCGCGGGACATCCTCATCGCCACGAAGGACGGGCAGAGCATCCGCTTCCCGGAGGACCAGGTGCGGCCCATGGGTCGCCCGGCCTACGGCGTAAAGGGGATCGACCTGGCCGAGGGCGACGAGGTGGTGGGCATGGAGGTGAGCAGCCCGGAGCGGCCGCACGTCCTCGCCGTGTGCGCGAACGGCTACGGCAAGCGCACCAACATCGAGGAGTTCCGCCAGCAGAACCGCGGCGGCAAGGGCATCATTCTCATCGACGCCAGCGAGCGCAACGGCCCGGTCGTGGGCATCAAACTGGTCAAGGACGGCGATGAGGTCATGCTCATCACCGACCGCGGGCAGACGCTGCGCACGCGGGTGGACGAGATCCGCGAGACGGGCCGCAACGCACAGGGCGTCAAGATCATGAGCACCGCCGAGGGCGAGCGGATCGTGGCGCTCGAGCGGATGGCCGAGAGCAACGTCGAGGGACTCGACGGCAGCGGCGGAGAGAGCATGCCGCCTCCCCCGGGCGATGGTGGCGACGACGGGGGCAGCGTCCCGCCCGGACCGAGCGACCTCAATTGACGGCGCCCACCCTCACCGCCAGGGAGCGACGCGAGCGCCTCAAGAGCGCGAAGGCCGTCGCCCCCGTGACGCTGGAGCGGTTGGCGGCCCAGCACCCTACGGCGCACTGCGAGCTCGATCACCGCTCGGCCTTCGAGCTGCTCTGCGCGGTAGTGCTGAGCGCGCAGACCACGGACGTCGCCGTGAACAAGGTGACCCCGGCGCTCTTCGCCCGCTTCCCCGACCCGAGGGCGCTCGCCGCCGTGGAGCCCCGGGAGGTCGAGCCGCTGGTGTCGACCCTGGGCTTCTTCCGGAACAAGTCCAAGGCGCTGGTAGGCCTGGCGCGGGCGCTGGTCGAGAAGCACGGTGGAGAGGTGCCGAAGCGCATGGCCGACCTCGTCGCCCTTCCTGGCGTGGGCCGCAAGACCGCGAACGTGGTGCTGGGGGTGATCTGGAACGAGCCCGAGGGCGTCGTCGTGGACACCCACGTGATGCGCCTCAGCCAGCGGCTCGGCTGGACCGGCAACACCGACCCCGAGAAGATCGAGAAGGACCTGTGCGCGATCCTCCCCCGGCAGGAGTGGGCCCAGGCCAGCCATGTGCTCATCTTCCACGGGCGTCGCTGCTGTTTCGCCCGCAAGCCCGACTGCGGGGCGTGCAGCGTGAACGACGTCTGCCCGGCGGCCTTCGACGCCGAGCACGTGGGGCGCAAGGCCCCGGTCGCGCGCAAGCCGGCCAGGACGAAGAAGGCAAAGAAGACCGGAAAGCCGGCGAAGAAGAAGAAGAAGAGCCGGACCTCGAAGACCGCCAGGAAATGAAGGCGTCGCAGATGGAGCCGATCGCCGGAGACGCCGTCGTCCTGGTGAGCGAGATCGTCCGGCTGGCCGTGGCGCAGCGGGCGAGCGACATCCACCTCGAGCCGAAGCACGACATGATGCACGTGCGCCTCCGGGTGGACGGCACCCTGGTGGACGTGCAGCCCATCGCCTTGTCGGTCGCGCCCAACGTGGTGTCCCGCGTGAAGGTGCTCGCCAAGATGGACATCGCCGAGCGGCGCCTGCCGCAGGACGGACAGATCGCCATCGACCTGGACGGAGGCAAGCGCGTGCAGCTCCGCGTGTCCACCTTCCCGGCGTCGCAGGGCGAGAAGGTCGTCCTGCGTATCCTCTCCAGCCAGCAGATCATCCCCTTCGAGCAGCTGGGGCTCGAGCCGGCAGCGCAGGCGACCATGCGCGACGTCCTGCAGCGGCCGCAGGGGTTCGTGGTGACGAGCGGCCCCACCGGCGCCGGAAAGACATCGACGCTCTACGCGCTCATGCAGCTCATCGACCCGCGGCAGGTCAACGTGGTCACGCTGGAGGACCCCATCGAGGTCGAGCTCTATGGCCTGACGCAGGGGCAGGTGAACGTGCGCACCGGCTTCACCTTCGCGAGCGGGCTGCGCTCGATCCTGCGGCAGGACCCCGACGTCATCCTGGTCGGCGAGATGCGCGACTCGGAGACCGCGGGCATCGCCATGCAGGCCGCCCTGACCGGGCACCTGGTGCTCTCCACCTTGCACACCTCGGACACCGTGGAAACCATCGTCCGGCTGGTCGATCTCGGCGTCGAGCCCTGGATCGTGGCCAACGCCCTCTCGGCCGTGTTGGCCCAGCGCCTCGTCCGGGTCGTCTGCCCCCACTGCAAGCGGCCCGCGAAGCTCGAGCGGGATGTGTGGGACGGCGACGAGCTCATGCTTCCGGCGGGCTCGGACATCGTCCGCCCCAGGGGCTGCGACAAGTGCATGCGGACTGGCTACCGGGGGCGCGTCGGGATCTTCGAGGTGGTCGAGCTGGACGACGATCTCCGCGAGCTGGTGAAGGCCAAGGCCCCGGCGCGCGCCTACCGGGAGATCTACGTCCGCCGGAAGATTCCCAGCCTCCGCCGGGCTGGTCTGCTGAAGATCCAGGCAGGTGTCACGACGGTCGACGAGGTGCTACGGGTTACCTGATGCGACCCGCGACCCTGCTCATCACGGTCGTGCTCACCGGGGGAACGGCCTGCGGCTCTTCGGAGCCCAGGGCCAAGGCTCCTTCCGAGTCGGGCGCCGCCGCCGCCCAGCCCGCCGACACGAAGACCGCTCGCCCGCTCACCCACGAGGAGTGCGAGCAGCTCGGGCAAACCATCACCGAGACCTGCCGCAACAACAACACACGCTCGGCGGTGATGGAGGGCTGGTGCAGCGACGTCTCCACGGGCGTGGGCACCGGCAGCTGGGTGAGCGACTGCGAGAAGCACATCCGGTACGTCGACGCCGTTTGCTTCGCGAACAACGACAGCGTCAAGGGGATGATGGACTGCGACTCGGCCGTCTCACGCTGAGAGCCCGCTACGGTACGATCAGCCGTATCGCCCGCGGGACGACCTCGATCGTCGCGTGATCGCCGGCCGGGAATTCCTCGCCGTCGATCTGCGCTGCGGGAGCCGCCCCACCCGCGGGCCACACCAGGCGAACCGACGCGCGCGAGAAGCGAAACGGGTGCGAGTGCTCCACGCCCACCGCGTTGAGCATCTCCTCGGTGACCGGGTTGCCGTCGAAGTCCACGATGGCCTTCGACGTCCAGTCGAGCTTGCCCCGGAAGGGCACGACCTCGAACAGTCCGTCGTCGTGACGGCTGGTGCGGTCGAACACCCATGCGCCGCCGTACACCCGGGTCCCCTTCACGATGAGGTCCGTCAGCCCCCCGAGGACCACGCGCGTGCCGTCCGCATCGATCTCCGCGGTGAAGGCGTCGTCCACCACGTACGACTCGAGAAAGACACGCAGGAGCGCGCCGGCGTACACGAGGTGATCGCGGTAGAGCGCCTTGAGCAGCGGCGCGTGGGCGTCCACCAGCGCCCGGTCCTCATTGCGGGCGCGCAGCACCCGCGCGCTGATCCCCCAGCCGGCGGAGTCGAAGAACCAGGCCATGCGCCCCGCGCCCGTCATCCTCCCTGCGTCGAGGCGCGTCTCCCGCCCGGCCACCACCACCTCGAGGTTTCGCTCCAGCGCCGCCTCGCCCGCGTCGAGGCCGAAGCTGCGTCCCTGATCGTTGGCCGTCCCCGTCGGTAACATCCCCATGGCCACCTGCCCGGCGCGGCCACTCTCGAGCAGCCCGGAAGCGACCTCGCGGAACGTCCCGTCGCCCCCCATGGCGATGACGCAGCGGTACCCCGCGCCCCGCAGGCGCTCGGCGACGGCAGGGATGGTGGCTCCGCCAGGCAGGGTGGGCAACAGCTCGCACTGCACACCGGCCGCGCTCAACCCACGGATGGCGCGCTCGATGCGCTCCGAGTTCTTGCCGCTCTGCGCGGTCGGATTGCCCACGAGCAGGTGTGTGGCCACCGGTTAGCCCCTCCCGTCGCCCGCCGGCGCCCTCGAGCGGAACGCCGCCACGAGCTGCTCGATGGCCGTGTATGGATCCAGCCTGCGCGAGGCGACGCCCCGCACCGCCTCGTCGAGATGTTCGCCCAGGTCGTGGACCGCGGCGTCGATGAGCGCCTCCCGCAGGGCCTCGCGGACCTCTTCGCCCATGCGCAGCTCGCGCCGGGCCCGGCCGGCCGTAGTCCCCTCGATCCACGCGCGATGGCGCTCGAGCGCCCCCAGCAGCTCGGGCATCCCCTCGCCGCGGGTTGCCACGCACTTCACGATGGGCGGAGTCCACCGCTCGGCGGTCGTGTCCACCTCGCCTGGCTTCACGTGCCCGTCGAGCGCCGTGTGGGTGGTGTGGCCGCGCGTCTTGGAGAGGGCGCGGATGGTGTCGTTGCCCAAAGCGATCATCAGCTCAAGGTCGCGCGCGGTCGCGTCCGCGCCGTCGCGGTCGGCCTTGTTGACGGCGAAGACGTCGGCGCACTCGAGTATGCCGGCCTTGATGGCCTGCACCTCGTCGCCCAGGCCGGGCGCCATCAGCACCAGCGTCGTGTGCGCGGTGCGCGTGATCTCCAGCTCGTCCTGACCCACGCCCACGGTCTCCACCACGATCACCCCGTACCCCGCCGCGTCGAGGATCCGCACCACGTCCCGCGCGCTGCTCGAAAGTCCGCCCATGTGCCCGCGCGTCGCGAGGGAGCGGATGAAGACGCCGTCGTCGGTGGTGTGCCGCGACATGCGGATCCGGTCACCCAGGATGGCGCCCCCGGTGTACGGGCTCGTGGGATCGACCGCGACCACGCCCACGTGCTGGCCCCGCGAGCGGAAGGCCTCGATGAGCCGGTCGACCAGCGTCGACTTTCCTGCCCCGGGGTTGCCCGTCACCCCCAGCACCCACGCCCTCCCGGTGTGCGGCCACAGGGCCTTTAGCAGCTCACGATGGCCGGGCATGCGGTCGTCCACCATCCGCATCGCGCGTGCGACAGCTCGCGGCTCGCGTGCCAGCACCCCACGGACCCTCTCGGCCACGGTGGTCTGGCCCGTCGTGCTCATCCCCACGTCGGTCATGGCAGGCGGCCCAGCTTCTTCTGCACGAGGTCGCGCGCCACCGGTCCATCCCCCGCCAGCGCCTTCTGGTACGCGTCCTTCGCCGCCGCGCTCTCCCCCTGCGCGACGAGCGCATCTCCCAGCGCCGCCCAGGCCGGCGCCCACTTCGGGAACTCCTGCACGGCCTTCAGCCCGAAGGCCTTCGCGCTGGTATCGCGCCCTGCCGCGTGACAAACCTCCGACGCGTGGACCAGGGGCGCCGGATCGCCGTGGTCGAGACCCCACGCTGCCTGGTAGGCCTCCAGCGCGAGATCGACCTCCCCCTTCCTGGCGTTCCCGTCGCCCACCAGCAGCTTCGCCGGCGCCGAGTTCGCCAGGAGCTTGAGGGCGGCCTCGCCCGCGCGTACGGCGTCGTCCGCGCGCCCCTCGGCGAGCGCCACCTTCCCTCGCAGGATCTTCGCGGCGACGCTCGAGGCATCGCCCTGCTCCGCGGCCGCGGCGGCCCTCTTGGCCTCGGCGACCTTCCCCTGTTCGAGCTCCTGCACGCCCAGCGCGAGCCAGGCCTCGGTAAACGTCGCGCGTTCGCGGGTGGCGTGCTCGAGCAGCCCCGTGCTCTCGCTAGCCGGCGCGAGCGCGCGTCCCAGCTCGTAGAGGGCGTCGGGATCGTCGGGGGCGAGCTGCACTGCACGCCTCAGCTCGGCGACGCCTTCGTCGCGCCGTGCGCCACCCCACAGCATGCGGCCCAGCGCCACGCGCGGCTCGACTCCATCCGGCCGCAGGGCGATGGCCGCACGGTAGGAGGCCTCGCTCTTGGTCGCGTCCAGCGCGAACTCCTCCGCCCGGCCCTCGGCCACCCGTGCCTCGTAGCAGCGCGGATCGCGCGCCAGGGCCGCCGCCGTCTCGCCGAGCGCGGCGCTCGAGCGCTGCTGCAGCAGGTGTCCGTCCGCCGTGCACGCGTGGCCCTCGGCCACCGCCCCCGGCAGCTTTCCCAGGATCTGACAGGCGGTCATCGTCTGCGCGAAGTCGTGCCGGTCCATCTGCACGCGGGCCACCTCCCAGTGAAGGCCGACCAGGACGTCGAGCCTGCCCGCGGAGAGCCCGATCCCCCGCCGCAGCTCCGCCAGCGCCTCGGCGGGGTGGCCCGCGCGACGCAGGGCGCGCCCGAGACCCAGGGCCGCCGACGGGTCGGCGGGGCTGGCCTTCGCCGCCTGACGAAGAGCGTCCAGCTGCGACTCCTGCGCCATTGCCATGGACGGCGACAGCACCACCCCGCCCATGCCAAAGCCGATTCCCAGAGCCAGCGCGATGCGCCTCCATGACGAAACCATGACGACTGCGAACGCTGCTCCTCTCATTGCGTACGTGGTGACGCACTTTTCATGTAGCACGCTGTCTCTTTTTCGATGAATCGCCAAACCGAGGTTGCAAGGGAGGGCTTCGCGTGGTTCCTTCCTGGCCTCGTTTCTGCAGAACTTCGCCGCACCACTCCGTTTGCATCACGTTCTGCGTGAACGGCAAGAAGAAGAGGCACCGTGACCCAGCTGACCGATTACGTCGTCTTCAACGACAAGAAGCTCGCCGCTCGTTATGCCGGCAGCAAGATTCCCATGTCCACGCTCTTCGAAGCGTACCTCGACGGCGACGTCGACATCCCCGACATGGACGCCTTCATCGAGGCGCGCAACGGTCTCGTCTCCTACACACTCACCGCCGATCACGTGAAGTTCTTCGTGACCCGGATGATCCCCGAGGTCGCCATCCACTCGATGAAGCAGGACGAGCGCATCGTCCGCGAGCACTACGACCGGGGCGACGACTTCTTCGAGGCGTTCCTGGGCGAGCGCATGGTCTACACCGCGGGCTTCTTCCGCGACGAGGCCGAGACCGTCGAGCAGGCGCAGGACAACAAGCTCGACCTGGTGTGCCGCAAGCTCATGGTCCGCCCGGGCGACGAGATGCTCGACATCGGCTGCGGCTGGGGCACTCTCGCCCTGCACGCCGCGAAGAACTTCGGCGCGAAGACGACCGGCATCACCATCGCCGAGAAGCAGACCGCCTTCGGCAACGCCCGCATCGCCAAGGCCGGGCTCGCCGACAAGGCGCGCATCGAGTGCCTCGACTACCGCGCCATCCCCCGCAAGCAGTACGACCGCATCTCCAGCCTGGAGATGGTCGAGCACGTGGGCATCAAGAACCTGCCCAAGTACTTCAAGCTGGTCCACGACCTGCTGAAGGACGACGGCCTGTTCCTGCTCCAGTTCGCCGGGCTGCGCCGCGGCGGCGGCCAGGGCGTGCCGCCCGTCGGCATGCGCCCCGAGGACATGATCTGGGGCCTGTTCATGAACAAGTACATCTTCCCCGGCGCGGACGCGTCGCTGCCACTGAGCGACATGTGCAAGGCGATGGAGAAGGCGGGCTTCGACATCCACTCGGCCGAGAACGTGAGCATCCACTACTCGCTCACCATCAAGAAGTGGCACGACAACTGGCAGAAGAACCGGTCGGCGGTGCTCCAGGCCTACGGCGAGCGCTGGTATCGCCTCTGGCACCTCTTCCTCGCCTGGTCCTGGCGCATCGGCGCCCAGGGCAACGCGGCGTGCTTCCAGATCGTCGCACACAAGAACCTCGACAGCTTCGACCGCAAGATCTTCATCGGGCGCCACTCGCTCGGTCAGGTCCGCCCCGCCCCGGAGCGGATGGTCGCCCAGAACGGCACCGCGCACGCGGAGTGATCGTCAGTCCGCCTCGATCCGCGAGACGGCCCACGCCGCCGCCTCGCGGACGAGCGCGTGGTCGTGCGTGCTGGCGGCCTGACGGAGCGCGGCCAGCGCAGAAGCGTCGCCCCGGTTCCCGAGAACGATGGCCGCGTTGCGCGCCATGCTGGCCCTGCCCGCCCGCTTGAGCGGCGAGCCCTCGCTGAAGGCCCGCCAGCCTGCCTCGTCCATCGCCAGCAGGTCCTCCAGGCGAGCGAGAGACCATCGCTCCAGCGGAGCGAAGGGGTCCCCGTCACCGGCGCCCGGGAGAGACCGCGCGCCGGCGCCAGCGTTGAAGGGGCACACCGTCTGGCAGTCGTCGCAGCCGAACAGGTGGTTGCCCAGCCCCGGCCTCAGCGCGGGTTCGATGGCCGTCTTGAGTTCGATGGTCAGGTAGGACACGCAGCGGCGGGCGTCGAGCACGAACGGTGCGGCGAACGCGCCCGTGGGGCATGCGTCGAGGCACCGCGTGCAGGTGCCGCATCGCTCGGTCATCGGAGCGTCCGGCTCGAGCTCCAGCGTCGTCACCACCTCGCCGAGCAGGACCATCGAGCCGACGCCGGGCACGATGAGCATCCCGTTCTTCCCGACGAACCCCAGCCCCGCCCTGGCGGCCCACGCCCGCTCCAGCACCGGCTCCTCGTCGCAGAGGACGCGGGCCCTCGCGCGAGGAGCCGTGCTCTGGTCGGGATCGAGGGCGCGGATGAAGGTCGCGAGGCGCCAGAGGCGACGGCGCAGGAAGCGATGGTAATCGCGACCTCGCGCGTAGCGCGCGATGCCGGCGAGCACCTCGCCTTCGCCCTCGGGCCCGCTCTCGGCCGGTCGCTGGTACCTCCTCGCCACGCAGACGACGCTCCGCGCCCCCGCCAGGATCTCGTCGCCATCGAGTCGTAACCGCGCCTCCCGGTGCTGCGCCAGCCAGCCCATTTCCCCCTGCATCCCGGCGGCCGTGAACGCCTCCCAGCGCGCCGTGTCCTGCTCGAGATGGGCCCCCGGCCCCGCGCGCGCGATGGCGACGGCGTCGAAGCCGAGCTCACGCGCCGCGTGCCTCACCTGATCAGAAAATGAGACGCTCGCGCTCGCCATCGGCCGGAGTTTGTCGACTATGGTCACGGCTAGCATGGCAAAAGGGTGGGAGTCATTCGGCGCGCTCTCTCTTGTGGGGATCGCATCTGTGGTCGCATGCAGCAGCAACAACCCCGTCCCCGCAAACGGTGACGGCGGGGGGACGACGGGCACCTGCAGCCCGCCTCCCAGCGTCGAGGACGTCAACGCGCCGGCGGGCCCGCAGCAGTGCAGCACCTGCTCGCCCACCGCCCAGTGCACGTCCGCGCAGCCGCTGGATGCGTGCTGCGTCTGGGTCGCCGAGTCGAAGGACGCCCTGGCCGACGGCATCAACCTGCACCGCTACTCGACGACCAACCCCAACGCCGTCCCCGACCTCTCCTGCCTCGCGTCCCCGGCGGCGCTCGGCACCCCGCAGACGGTCACCCTCACCGGCTACGTGTGGCTGTTCTCCAGCGGCGTGGACTCGCAGGGAGTCCAGGTCGACGTCTACACCGAGAACCATCCGCAGACGCCGGACGGCACCATCAGCGCGACGTCGCTCGGAACCTACACGACGACCGCGACCGACCCCATCGACCCCGTCGACACCACCTGGAACAGCAAGTGTCCGAACGGGTGCTCGTACCGCCAGTACACGATCCCCAACATCCCGACCGAAACGCCCATCGTAATCCGCACCAGCGACGCCGGGTCGGGCCAGTGGGCGACGCTCTACGACTACAACATCTACTTCAAGAACTCCGACGTCCAGAACGGCCAGGTCAGCTACGACGCGACGGCGGTGGCCGGTCCCGACCTCGCGACGGTCGCCGGCACCGTCGGGCTGACGATCGAGAACGGCCTCGGCCTGCTCGCCGGCGAGGTCCACGACTGCAGCGACATCCGCCAGTTCGGCGCCACGGTGGAGGCCGGCTCCCCCGCCGCTCACCAGGGGCCTATCTTCTACTTCACGGAGGACGAGTCGGATCCCCTTCCCTCGCTGCAGGCGGGCGACACCAGCCACCTCGGCCTCTTCGGCGCCCTGAACCTCCAGCCCGGCACCCCCATCCGCGTGTCGGCCACGGGGCAGGACCCGGCGAACCCGGGGCAATTTCTCATGATGGGTACGTACGTCGTCCAGATTTACCCCGGCGCCGTGACCGCCATCTCGCTGCGAGGACGTCGCCCATGGCAACTCTGATGAGCGGCGGCGCCCTCGGAGACGATCTGTCCCCGGGGGAGGCTACGCAGGACGCTCTCTTCGGCGGCAGCGTCGTGCTCTTCCAGCCTCCGCGCGGGGCGGGCTACCGCACGAACGTCGACGCGCTCCTGCTCGCCGGCTTCGCGACGGCCCAGAAGATCGCCCCCGTGGCGTTCGACCTGGGGGCGGGCGTGGGGGCGGTGGGCCTCGCGCTGCTGCGCCTGGGCGCGGCCCGGCGCGTCGTGTTCGTCGAGATCGACGACCGACCGGCGGCGATGTCCCGGCGCAACCTGGACGCGAACGGGTGGACGGACCGGGGCGAGGTCGTGCGCGGGGACGTGCGCGACGTCGCGCGCTCGCGACGCGGCGAGGCGGCGCTGGTGGTCTGCAATCCGCCGTACGTGATGCCCGGTCGCGGTCGTGTCGCGCCGTCGCAGGCGCGGGCACGCAGCGGCGAGGTGGGCATGTTCGTCGAGGCCGCGCGGCAGCTGGCTGGCAAGAAGGCTCGCGTGTGCTTCGTCTACCCGGCGCAGGAGCTGGCGATGCTCCTGGCGACGCTGGCCACCGAAGGCCTGCACGCCAAGCGCCTCCGCTTCGTTCACGGGACGCCCGACGCGCCCGCCCGCGTGGCGCTGGTCGAGGCGCAGGCAGCCCGCCCAGGCGGCCTGCAGATCCTGCCCCCCCTCGTCGAGCGGGGACCGCGCGGGTACACGCCGGAGATGCAGGCGCTGCTCGCGCGCGGCTGAGCTCAGTCCTCGGGGTCGCGCTCCTCGATGTGCGGGGCGATGGTGAGCGTCTCGTGGGCGTGGTCCAGCGCCATGTGGAGCCGGAACTCCGAGTTCTTCCCATCGCCGTCGAGATCGCCGCGGGCGATCACGTCGGCGCTGCTCCCGTCCTTCGAGGCGCGCACCTCGTACTGGTAGTACTGGGGCGCGTCGAGCTGGAAGCGCAGGGGCGCCCAGGCCTGCCAGTCCTCCGGGGTCGACGCGTACTTCGTGCCGCGGGGCACGGTCTTCGGCACGGGTGGGAAGGAGGCGAGCTTGCGCCTGCCGCGCTTGCCGTCCTCGCGCTGCCACCACGCCTGGTAGTCCTTGGCGATCTGCCCGATGGAGTTCCTGGCCTCGGCGCTCTTGGTGGCGACCAGGTACCGGCGGACGCCGGCGATGGACAGCGCGGCGACCGTCCCGAGGTCCCGCGCCTGGTCGGCGGGTCCCTCGTGCAGGTCGAACACCCCCTTCAGGTGCGAGCCCGTCCGCTTCACCTCGATGGCCTGCAGCAGCTTCGCCGCCATCGCGCCCGCCTCGCCGTCCAGCCCCGGAACCGTGGTCTGGCCCCGCATGGACTCGAGCTGGCTCTCGACCTGCTCGGCGATGAACGTCGGGACGTCGGCATCGACCGCCAGGCGGAAGCGCTCGCTGGACGCGAGGATGGTGCCGCCCGCCTGCGCGTCGTCGTCGAACCGGGCAGACCAGGCGACATACTCGTCGGGCCCGAGGGAGAGCGCGCGCGGGAAGGACGAGAGATCGGTGCGGGGCTGCACGGCGGTCCTCACGAGCCGCTCGAGGCCCACGACGAGGACCCCGCTCTCGTGGACCAGCAGCGTCCCGTGGAGGTCGAACGCCTGGTGCGCGCCCTCGACGCGCGCCGGGCGGGCGCCCGCGTCCTGCAGGCACGGCGTGGGGTCGAACGCCGTGTCGTCGAAGCGCGCGACGACGATGACCCCGTCGTCGTCGGCGCCGACCAGCAGGTCCCTCACGCTGTCGGCCGCTCCCCGGAGGCAGAGGGCCTGCCCGTCGGTGATGCTGCCCTTGGAGAGCGCGAGCGCTCCCGGGACGATCCCCCGTCCCAGCTCGGTGTGCAGCAGCCCGCCAGCGTCACCGTACAGCGCCAGCCGCGGCGCACCGGTCGCCCCCTCGCGAAGCGCGCCGAAGGGCCAGTACCGGAGAAGGGTGTCCGGCGGAGTGCGCCGGGAGGGTACGGTAGCGACCGCAGCCGACGCCGGAGACGAGGCCGTGGCGGCGGGAAGCGACACGCCGGCGGGGGGAGGTGGCGGCGCCCCGCCGCACGCGAGGGCGAAGAGGGCAGGCAGGAAGGTCCAGGAGAAGCGCGGCATCCCGGCATCGTACCCCCACGGCGAAGCCGCGGACGTCCCTCCCGGTGAGGCGCTACCGCGCGCCCAGCAGGCGGTCGAGGGTGATGGCGCAGGCGGAGCGCACGCTGAGATGGTTGTAGTCCCCCCTCTCGGCGCGGATGGGCTCGAGCAAGACATCCGCGCCGTCGAGAACGCTCCGGGCGAGCCCCCACCCCGTACCGAACACGACCAGGACGGGCTTGCCCTCGCCCTCGATGCGGCGCCGCGCCTCCGCGAAGGAGAGGCTCGTCCCGAGGGTGCGGGCAGCGGTGACCCACACCTCGACCTCGCCGCGCCCCCCGAGGGCGGCGATCGCCGCGTCCAGCGAGTCGACCACGCGCAGCACGCGCAGGGCCTCCCGCCGGTCCGGGATGCGCTTGCCGCTGGAGCCGTCAGTCCAGTGCGCGAGGATGCGCTCCACCAGCTCCCGCTGCGCGGCGATGGGGTGCGCGACGTAGTAGTCGCTGCACCCATAGGTCCGCGCGCTGCGCGAAAGATCGTGCACGTCCAGGTTGGTCACCGCCGTGGTGACGATGGCGCCCTGCCCGTCGAGCACCGGGTGATGCACCAGGGCCACCGCGACGCGCCTCATCTGTCGTCTCCCGGCTCGCCCGCCTGGTCGGGGTGGCGCCGGACGAAGTCCTCCCAGAGATCGGGCCTCCGGGCGCGGGTGCGCGCGATGGCCTGCGCGCGACGCCACCGGGCGATCTGGGCGTGGTTGCCGCCGGCGAGGACCTCGGGGACCCGCGCGCCGCGGAACTCCTGGGGGCGGGTGTAGTGCGGGTACTCGAGCAGCCCGCCGGTCTGGGGGCTGTGCGACTCGTCGAGGGTGGAGGCCTCGTTGCCGAGGACGCCGGGGAGCAGCCGCGCGCAGGCGTCGACGATGGCCATCGCCGCCACCTCGCCCCCGGTCATCACGAAGTCGCCCAGCGAGATCTCCTCGTCGACGTGGGCTCGCACGCGCTCGTCGAAGCCCTCGTAGCGCCCGCACACGAGCATCAGCGCGTCGCGACCGGCCAGCTCGAGGACCTTGGCCTGGTCCAATGTACGCCCCTGCGGCGTCATCAGCAGGCGACGCGCGCGCACCCCGTCCGGGGCGTCGGCGTCGAGGGACTCCATGGCCGCGACCACGACGTCGACCCGCATGACCATCCCACTGCCACCACCGTAGGGCGTGTCGTCCACGCTGCGGTGCTTGCCCAGCCCGAAGTCGCGCGGGTTGCGGAGGCGCACCGCGAGCTGCCCACCGTCCACGGCGCGCCCGACGAAGCTCGTCGCCAGGAAGCCTGCGAACATCTCCGGGAAGAGGCTGACGACGTCGACCCGCATCCTCAGGCCCTCTCCACGCCTTCGAGCGTGGACAGGGTGACGACGCCCGCGGCGAGATCCACCGCCTTGACCACGGCCTCCACCAGCGGCACCTCCCAGGGACGCCCGCCGTCGCCCGCCGTCACGACCAGGACGTCGACCGTGGGGTACGTCTTCAGCTCGGTGACCTTGCCGAGCTCGCCACCGCCCTCGATGACGACCCGCGCCCCCTCGACGTCGCAGGCGTAGAACTCGCCGTCCTCGGGCTCGGGGAAGTCACCGCGCCGCGCGCACAGGATGGCCCCGCGCAGACCATCGGCCGCGTCCCGGCTGTCGACGGAGTGCAGCTGGATGAGGATGGCCTCGTTCGCACGCCTGGCTGCGTCGACGCTTATCTCCTGCTCGTCCCCCTCGGGGAACCGGAGGAGCACCTCGTCCAGCTCGAGCAGCAGATCGCTGTCGCGGTTGAAGAGGCGGAGCCGCAGCTCGCCGCGCACCCCGTGCGGGCGCATGATTTCGGCCAGCGGTACCCAGGCGTCGGGCGCCAGCACGGTGCTAGTCGACGATGTCGAGGTGCGCGCGTCGGCCGAGCTTGGTGGAGGCCGCGGTGAGGATGGTCCGCATCGACTGCGCGGTGCGCCCCTCCTTGCCGATGACCTTCCCGATGTCGTCCTTGGCGACCCGGAGCTCGATGACGGTGTTGTTGTCACCCGGGATCTCGGTGACGTCCACCTCGTCCGGGCTGTCGACCAGCTCCATCGCGATGGCGTGGATGAGCTCCTTGAGCGGCATGTCCTGCTCCGACACGACCGTCACTTGGCTGCGGCGGGCGCTGCGGCCTCGGCCGCGGCGAGCTTGGCCTGGCGCTTCAGCAGCTGCTCGAGGGTCTCCGACGGGAGCGCCCCCTTGCTACGCCAGAAGGTGAGCCGCTCCTGGTTCACGGTGAAGTGCACCGGCTCGCGCGTGGGATCGTAGGTGCCGATGTTCTCGAGGAACCGCCCGCCCTGGGGGCTGCGATGATCCGTCACGATGATGCGGTAGAAGGGGCGCTTCTTGGCGCCGGCGCGAGTGAGGCGAATGTGAACGGCCATCGGGGAAGAACCTTGGTCTCGTGGTGCTCGTGGTGCTCGTGGAGCGAGGGGCGCGAAAGGTACGAGCCGGACGGCGGTCCGTCAAGCACAAGCCGGCACGGTCCTAGCCGTTGATGCTCATGACCCGGGTCAGCTTCATGACGAGCGGGAGGTGGAAGGCCATCCCGTAGACGTGGAGGGATCCGTCTCGCATCGCCCCCATGACCGTGCGGACGGTCTTCACCGCCTCCCGGTCGCGGGGATCCGGGATGGGCAGCCCCAGCCGCGTGGCCAGGGGCATGTTGGAGAGGGCCAGGACGGCCTCGGACGGCCCACGGATGGTCACGTCCGGGATGCCCACGATCCCGTCGTGGATCGTGAGCTTGCCACCCCGCTCGAATCGCATCGTCAGGGCCACGTCCGCGTCATCCGCCACGATGGACACGCTGCCCCGGAGGGCCGCGAAATCGCCCTGCTTGTGAGGCTTGGCCTCGAGGTTCTGCCGGACGAGATCGGCGAGCATCATCGCCAGGCCGTTCTCTTCGGCGCCGGGAGCGAGCGTGACGTCGGGTGGCATTTCCAGCCTTCTCGAGGTCCTCGGGATGGAGGCGCCCTCGAAGCGTACGTGTCACCTGTCTGGCGCCTCGCGTCAAGGGTGGCCCGTGCTGGATTGGACCAGCGGGGACCGTGAAGCTCCGTTCATGGTCATCGAGGATAGTGCTGAGAAACCCGTGCTTTCCTTCATGGTGCGACACGTGCAAAGGCAGGGGCTCATGCGCGTGAGGACGTTGCTCGTGCTCGTGGCCACGCAAACGGCGGTGTTGGCCGCTCCCTCTCCGGCCCGGGCGCAGGCTGCCCAGCCTGTCCCCTACCCCACCGCGCCGACCCCCGTCCCCTATGCCCAGCCTCCTTCGCCGCCCGGGCAGGGCGTCCAGCGTGTCCCGGCCGTCGGACAGGACGTCATCTACATGAAGAACGGGGGACTCTTGCGCGGCACGCTCATCGACGCCATCCCGGATGCGCAGGCTCGCATCCAGCTGGCGACGGGTGAGATCGCGACCGTGGCGTGGTCCGCCATCGACCACATCGAACACGGCGGTGCGGGACCGGCGGCCCTCCCCCCTCTTCCGCCGCCGCCGCCGCCCCTTCCCGGTCCGGGCACTGTCCCCCCACCGCCGGAACCCGTGCCTGTACCCCCCCCGACACCCAGCGCGAGCGTGTGGGTGCACGTCGAGGGAGCCGACGGTGCGCGTCTGGAGATCGACCGCGCGAGCAACGGCACCTGGGAGACCGCGTGCCGTGCGCCGTGCAACATCCAGGTGCCCGTGTCCGCCGACTACCGGATCGCCGGCTACGCCATCAAGCAGTCGGCCGTCTTTCACCTGCGCGGTCAGCAGGGGGATCACGTGACCGTGACGGTGAGCGGCGGCCAGAAGGCCTGGTTCGTGGTGGGTGTCGTGATCACGCCGGTCGCGAGCCTGGTGACCCTCGTCGGCGCGCTCGTGGGCCTCGCGGGATCGGTGAGCGCCAGCGCGAGCACATCGGGCTGCGTGCAGGGCGCGTGCGCCCAGGCCAGCGGCAACGCCAGCGGCATCGCCACCGCGGGGTGGCTCACGGCGCTGGTCGGCGCGGCGGTTACCGTGGGGGGCATCGTGCTCATCGCCAACAACGCGAAGACCGGGGTGGCGGTCGACCTCACCGGCGCACAGGCCGCGAAGGTGCAGGGGGATGCGTGGGCGCACGTACCGACCTGGCACGAGGGCAGCGCGCTCGACAGGTCGGCGCCCCCCGTGTTCGGCGGCTCGCTGTGGAGCGGGCAGTTCTAGTACGGCGGGCCAGAGGTTCGTTCCGGGTTGGCGTCTTCTTCGCCTGAAAACTCGTCTTCGTTTCGAGTGACCCGTGCTTCTTCGCGACGTCGACCCTCTCACACCGAAGAATGACAACAGAGACACCCTCCGCCCGCGAACCGTTCCGCTCCACGTGGTCCGCGACCGGATTCAGCGCACCACCGCTCCGTCGGCGTCGCGGATCTCCGGCGCAGGGAGCCCCAGCGCGTCGATCATCGGCCGTACCCGCGCGCGTGGTCCCACCACGACGATGATGGCGTCCTCGGGCGCGTAGAAGCGGCTGGCGAGCGCGTCGAGCTGAGCACGCGGAGCCTCGTCCCGCGTCCGGCTGGCCTGCGCCTCGTGTTCGGGCGGGAGGTCCAGCGACGCGTCCAGCGAGAGGCGGTCGGCGATGCTCGCCACCGACTCGTAGCCGCTCACCAGGGACGCGCGGGCCTGTGAACGCGTCTGCGCGAGCTCCTCGTCGGTGAGGCCGCCGCTCGCGAACTTGTGCAGATCGGCGAGCATGGCGGCCAGCGCGTCTCCCGTCTTCTCGGTCACCACGTCCGCCCAGGCCACCACCATCCCCGGGCCGCGCGAGACGGAGAAGCGCGACGAGGCGCCGTACGTGTACCCCTTCTCCTCGCGCAGGTCCTGGTTGAGGCGGGAGGTGAAGCCGTCTCCGATGGCCTCGTTCACGCGGACCAGCGCGGGCAACGCCGGGTCCGACGCGGCAGGGCCAGGCCGCACCACGGCGATCACCGACTGGGGAGCGTCGGGGCGGTCGACCAGCACCAGCCGGGGCCATGGCCCCCTGAGCGCGGGCGGCGTGAGCGGCGGTGAAGGCGCACCCGGGGGGGCTTTCCAGGAGCCGAACACGTCGTCCAGCATCGCTCCGAGCCGGGCGCGCGTGATGTCCCCCGCGCAGACGAGGGTGGCCCGGTCGGGCCGCCACGCGGCGTGGTAGGCGCGGCGAACGTCGTCCAGACCGACGGCCCGGGCGCTCTTCGGCGTCCCGTCCCAGGGGTGGCCATACGGGTGCTCGGCGCCGAACAGCGCCGCCCGGAAGACCACGCGCGCGGTCGCGTCGGGATCCTTGGCGCGCTCCAGCAGCTCGCTCGTCCAGAGGTCCTTCGTGCGCTTGAACTCGGCGGCCTCGAGCCGCGGGCGCGCGACCACGTCGCCGAAGATGGCCAGGGCCTCGGCGAAGTGCTGCTCGAGCACGGTGAGCGTGACGAAGCTCGCGTCGGCGTTGGCGCTGGTCTCCAGGTGAGCGCCGAGGTCGTCGATGGCCCGCGCCAGCTCGATCGCGCCGCGCTTGCCGGCGCCCTCGTCGAGCATGTTGGCCGTGGCGTAGGCGAGCCCGCCCTTGCCGGGAGGATCGCTGGCGGCGCCGGTGGGGACCGTCAGGGTGCAGGACACCAGCGGCGCCGCGTGCCGCTCCAGCAGCCACACCTTCAGCCCGTGCGTGGCCGTGAAGACCTCGGGCGAAGGAGGCAGGAAGGGCGCCGGCAGCGACACCTCGGGACGTGGGCCCAGGGGATCGGGAGGTGAAGGCGGTGCGGCGACCACGGGAGGGGGCGCGGGCGGCTGCGGGGGCGGTGCCTGACCGCCGCACGCGCTCTCCCAGCCGACCAGCAACGCCAGCGGCAGCGTGCGCAGGAGCGTGCTCATGGCCGACCTGCCTTCCCGGGGACAGTGGTCATGACCACCATCGCCTCGGGGAGGAGCACCTTCCGGGCGTACGCCTCGAGGTCCTGCGCGGTCGCCTTGCGATAGCGCTCCAGATCGCGCTGTGCGTAGCCGGGGTCGCCGACCTCGACCTGGTACATGTTCAGGATCGACGCCCGCTCCGGGATGCTCTGCAGACGCTCGACGAACGCCATCTCGTAGGCGTTGCGGGCCCGTTCGAGCTCCTCGGGGGTCACCTCCTGCGCTCGCACGAGGGCGAGCTGCTCGAGCAGCACCCTCTCCACCTTCGCCGGATCGACGTCGGGCCGGACCATCGCCGTGACGATGAAGGCCGACCCGAGCGTCTGCGATTCCTGCACGGCGTCGACGCTCTGGGCGATCTTCTGGTCGTACACCAGGGTCTTGTAGAGACGGCTGGCCTTGCCGCCTGCGAGGACGCTGGCCAGGAGGTCCAGCTCCGCGTCGCCGGGCGCGAAGTGCGGGGGGGACTGCCACGCCAGCGTCACCTTGGCCATCTCCACGTCGTCGGGGAGGGTCGCGCGCACGACGCCCGTCAGGGTCGTCTTGCCATCGGCGGCGCCTCCGGGAAGCCCCGGATCGGTCGGCTTGCCCTTGCCGGGGATGGTGGCAAACATACGGTCGACGAGCTCCCGTGCCTTCGCGGTGTCGAAGTCCCCGGCGATGACCATCGAGGCGTTCGACGGGTCGTACCAGGTGGCGAAGAACTGCTTCACGTCGGCGACGGTGGCCGCGCGGAGGTCCGCAGGCGAGCCGATGACCGGGTGATGGTACGGGTGGCCCTCCGGCCAGAGGAGCCCGGGCAGCTCCAGCTCCTCGCGCCCGTAGGGCTGGTTCTCGATGTTCTGGCGCCGCTCGTTCAGCACGACCTCGCGCTGCAGGTCGAGCTTGGCCTGGTCAATCTGGTCCCCCAGGTCGCGCTCGCGATCGGCCTCGAGCCACAGCAGGAGCGGCAGCGCCGTGGGCGGCGCGATGTCGTAGAAGTCCGTGACGTCCTCTCGCGTGGACGCGTTGTTGCGCCCGCCCGCCTGCGCCATCCACGCGTCGAACATGTGCGTGGGGGCGCGGCGCGTCCCCATGAACATGAGGTGCTCGAAGAGGTGCGCGAAGCCCGTGCGGCCCGTGCGCTCCATGCGCGACCCCACCCGGTAGATGGTGTTCACGTCGACCTGGGGTACCGAGTGGTCCTCGCTGAAGACGACGACCATGCCGTTGGGGAGGGTCGTCCTGGTGAAGGGGATGCTCACGTCGCCCGCGCGCCCGTCCCGGGGGGCGAGCAGACAGGTTGAGCCGAGCAGCAGAGAGAGGAGCACGCCGCGCAGGCGGAAAGTGCGGGGACAGGGCAGGAGACGCATGGCCGTCACGTTAGCTTCTGTGCGCTTCTTCCAGCGCGCGTGAAAATCCGTCCCGGGCGAGACGCACTCGCGACCCCGATTCGCCTTGCAACCAGCGCAGCCTCGGCTCTACTCCGCCGTGACCGAGGTGCCTTCCATGCACGGCCGTACATTCCCGACAGTCTTCGTCTTCGCCTTCCTTGTGTGCGGTGTCGCGCCCGCGTGCAGCGGAGCGAGCGACCCGTACGATCTCCTCGGGACGGGAGGGGGCACACCGCCGGCGGACGCCGGGAAGGACACGTCCACGCACGTCGGCACGCCCGACTCTGGCTCCGGTCAGCAGCCGGACAGCTCGACGGCGATCGACTCGGGCAGCGTGGAGGACTCGAGCATCGGCCTCCCCGACTCCGGCGAGGGGCCGGACACGGGCCCGCCGCCCACGACCGAGTTCACGTGTCCCCCCACCACCTGCAAGGAGCCCCAGGTGTGCTGCGCGACGGGCGAAGGACAGGGCGAAACCGCCACGTACAAGTGCCAGACCGCCGGCAAGACCTGCCAGGACACGAGCGGCAACGCAGGAACTCCGATCTCCTGCGCCAGCGCCGCGAACTGCCCGGGAGAGATCTGCTGCGGCGACAACAACGGCAACAGCTTCTACAACAAGGTGTCGTGCGAGCCGACCTGCACCGGCACGTCGTCGACCGGCGGAACGAACGTGGTCTTCTGCGATCCGAACGGGAACGACTGCCCCACCGGCACGACCTGTCAGGCCAGCCAGATCTTGCAGGGCTTCTCCGTCTGCAATCCCTGATTCTACGGCCGGGCTCGCGCCGGATGTAAGAACCCGACCCGCCGCGCGTTTCCCGTTCGTGAACCTGACGCTCGCCCTACCGACTATGCTCGGCCGCGTGGCGGGGTCGTCCAGCAGCGACGAGCAGCTCGAGCGCGAGCGGCGTCTCGTCGCGCGGGGACACGCCGGCGACCAAAAGGCGGTGGGTGAGCTCCTCGCGTCCTATGGCCCCGCGCTCTACCGTAGCGTGCTCCTGCCGCGGCTCGGCTCGGATGCGGCCGCTCGCGACGCGCTGTCCGAGGTGTACGCCCGCGTGGTCGAGCGCTTCGATCGCTTCACCTGGCAGAACGTCGGCTTCTGGCCGTGGCTCCGCACGGTGGCGCTCCGGGTCGCGCTCGACCAGCTTCGCGCCCGCAGGCGGCTCGTCCTGTGGGACGCGGAGGACGTCGCGCGCGAGGTGGACGCCGCGCAGACGGTGACGCCCGTGGACCAGCGGCTGGGCGAGCAGCGCGAGCGGCAGGCGGCGCGCGCCAGGGTCGAGGAGGCCCTGGCTCGCATCCATCCGCGCTATGCGCGGGCCATCCGTCTGCGCGTCCTCGAGGAGCGGCCACGCGATGAGGTGGCGCGCGAGCTCGGGGTGACTCCGGCCACCTTCGACGTCGTACTGCACCGGGCGATGCAGTCGCTGCGGAAGGTGCTGGGCGCACCCGGTGAGAGCAAGCCCGCCACCGTCTCCGGTCCGCCGGTCGAGGATGCTCCCCCCTCCAGCGAGGCCCCCGATGTCTGATCCGCGCGACCGCTCTCGACACCCCGACGACCTCGAGGTCGACGCCCCCGCCAGCGAAGAAGAGCAGGCCCAGGCCGAGGCGCTGAGGGAGGCCCTCGAGGATCCCACGCGACCCAGCGAGCAAGCGGAGCTGGCGCGCGCCGTGTCGTCGGCCTGGGCACCGCGCGATCTGTCGGCCGAGACACACCGTGCGCTCGTCGAACAGGCGCTGCGCAGGGACGAGGGCCGGCGTCGGAAGCAGCGCGGGAGCGTCATCCGCGTGTCCTTCGGCGTGAGCGTGCTCGTGGCGGCAGCCGCTGCCGTGTTCCTGCTGGTCGAGGGCGACCACCAGGCGCCGGCTCGCGCGGTCGCCGCCGTGGCCATCAGCCGCTCCACGCAGGGTCTGTTCCCCGACCCGTTCGCGCCGACCGGGGGCGAGTCTGCGCGCATCGATCGGATTGCCGTGGCGCGGGCGGCGGACCTGCGCGACAACGAGTTCGCCAGGTGGGGCATACGATGAGAGGGTTTGGATGGCTCGTCCTCGCGATCGCCCTCACCGGCGCCGCCGGGCTCGGAGTGGCAGCGTGCAGGAGCGAGGGCTCGAGCGCCGGATGCCCGAGCGCCCAGCCCGCCGCCCCCCCGGTGGACGAGGCGCTGATGGCGTTCCTCTCCGCAGCGCGAGCGCTCCACCACGAGGCAGACCTCCACGAGCGTGCCGGGGACAGGCAGGGGGCCGTTGCGTCGCTCGAGCGGCTCGTCGCGTTGCCCGCCCCCAGGGCCGTCGAGGTCGACGAGGTGCTCGCCGATGCCCACGCGCGGCTCGCCGAGCTCCACCTGCAGCAGGGCAACCTCGAGGCCGCGGACCGGGACGTCCAGGCGGGCCTGGAGCGCGTGAAGGGACCGACGTACTTCCGTGGACACCTGCTCGAGGTGGAGGGCCTGCTCGAGGAGGCGCGGGCCGGAGCGCTGGCCGACGCTGGAAAAGCCGACGAAGCCAGCCGGGCGAGGGCCAGGGCGGTGGGCCTGCTGGAAGAGGCGGTGCAGGTGCAGGAGCGCGTGATCGACCGTGCCCTGGCAGACGGAGGGAGAGATGACTGACACCTCGTGCGGCGCGCGCAAGGCAAGCGCTCTCCTGCTGGTCGGCGCCTTTCTCTGCGGCTGCGGCGGCGCCCAGGCCGTACCGGCCTCGGCCCCCCCGGCCCCCGCCAGCGCCGCGCCGGATCAGTCGCCCGCCGGAGCCGCAGCGCCTTCGGAGGGCGTCGTCCGTCCGACCGCGCCCGAGGCTGCTCCTCCGCCGCCACCCCCACCTCCGTCACCGGTCGACCAGCCGGGAGATGGCCTGGCCCTGCGACGGGCGGCACGTGCGGAGCTCGACCGAGCGACCCGGGAGCTCGACGTCGCGAGCACGAGCTGCGAGTCGGCCTGCCGTGCGCTCGCCTCGATGGACCGGGCGACGACGCACCTCTGTTCCCTCGCGGACGAGCCGGACGACCAGCGTCGCTGCGAGGACGCGAAGCAGCGGCTGTCGGCCGCACGGGCTCGGGTCCGCGCCGCGTGTGGCATCTGCGAATGACCCTCTCGTCGGCCGGAGCGGAGCTGGACACGATGCGCGACCTCCGTGAAGGAGGCCGATGGACGCTGCTCCAGCGTGCGAAGAACGACGCCATCTGGCTGCTGGCTTCCCTGGCCCTGGATGCGGCGCGCCGCCTCCCTCCGCCGACGCTGCTGCGGCTGGGCAGGCTCCTCGGACAGGCGGCGCACCTCCTCGTGCCCCGGGCGAGGGACACGGCACGGAGCAACGTCGCGCGCGTCTTCCCGCGGATGGAGCCCGAAGCCCGACGCCAGCTCGTCCGCCGCTGCTTCATCGCCCTGGGGGAGCTGCTCGCGGAGACGGTGGCGATGCTTCACACCGACACCTCCCCTCCCCCGCTCCCGCTCTGCGACGAGGCTCGTGCAGTGATCGATCGGGCGCGCGCCGAGGGCCGGGGCGTGGTCTTCGCCTCGGCCCACCTCGGGCCCTGGGAGCGCGTGGCCGCTTCGCTCGTGGCCGCCGGGGTGCCGCTCGTCGCGCTCGTGCGCGAGAGCTACGATCCGCGCTTCTCGCTGCTGTACGAGAGGCTGCGGAGCGCGCACGGCGTCCGCGTCGTCTGGCGCGCTCATCCGGGGGCCGCGGCCCGCATCCTGCGGACGCTGCGGAGCGGGGGGGTGCTGGGCGTGCCCATGGACCTGCGCTCGCGGGTGCCCTCGTGCGAGGCCCCGTTCCTGGGGCACCTGGCACCGACGGCGGTCGGACCCGCCCGCATCGCGCTCCGTGCCCGGGCGCCCGTGGTGGTGGGCACGGCCGCGCCCGGTCCAGAGGACTCCCTCGTCGTCACGGCCACGCGGATTGATTCGGACGGACTCCTCCCCGACGACGTCGGCGCGATCGAGCTGACCGCTCGGATCAACGCCGAGCTGTCGCGACGCATCATGGCCCTGCCCCACGCGTGGGTGTGGATGCACGAGCGATGGACGCCCCGAACCGGGTTATGATGCCCCAGGGAGGACTGGTTGCCCGACGCCCGCGCGCGTACGCCAAAGCCTGCGGCCGACCGCCGCGACGCGCGAAACGCTCCGCTGTCGGGGACGGACGGGCTCGTGCTGTCGCGCGTCGACGGCGTCGTGACCGACAGCGACATCGCCTCGGCGACGGGCCTCGCCGAAGAGCAGGTGCAAGCCTCGCTCGCCAACCTCGAGTCTCTGGGGCTGATCGCCTTCGACCCCGTCGCACCCGACGCGGCAGCAGACCTCTTCTCGGTGGGCAAGCTGCCCGCCGCTGCGACCACGACGGCGCCTCAGCTTCCTCTGACGCCGGAGGAAGAGGTGATCCTGACGGAGGACGTCGACCTCGACGTGGAGACCCGACGCCGCGTCCTGCTCGTGCACCGCGAGCTCGGACGGCTCGATCACTACGCGCTGCTGGGCGTCGCGAGGACGGCGGATCGCAAGACCCTCAAGCGGGCCTACTTCGACCTCGCGGCGAAGTTCCACCCCGACAAGTACTTCCGGAAGAAGCTCGGCTCCTACAAGCTGCGGATGGAAGCGATCTTCGGGCGCATCACGCAGGCGCACGACGCCCTCACGAACCGGGAGGCTCGCGCCGAGTACGACGCCTACCTCGACGAGCAGCGGCGAGCGCGGGGCATCGAGGAGCTGCTGGCCGACGCGATGGCGGAGGTCTCCCGTGCCACCGAGGCCATCGAGCGGGAGGCGCGCGCCCAGGCGCAGCTCCAGGACGTCCCTTCCGGCCCCGACCTCGGCGCGGCCGCCCCGGGCGCTCCACCGCGGGCCCCCCCCGACGCGAGCTCCTCGGCGACCCGCACTGTCGACCCTGCTGTCCGGCGGGAGGCGCTCGCCCGGCGACTCCTGGCCGGACGCCCGCTCCCGGCGTCCACGCCGAGCAGCGGCAGCCTGCCACGGACCTCTTCCAGCCCGTCGGTCCCGTCGATGCCGTCCGCAGCGGATGCGATGGCCACGCTGCGGCGCCGGTACGAGGAGCGAAAGGCCATGGCGCAGTCGTCGCAGGCCAGGAAGTACATGGCCAGCGCAGAGGCGGCCCTGGCCGCCAACGACCCCGTCGCCGCCGCCAACGCCTACCGCGTCGCCACGACGCTGGCCCCCGATGACGCCGACCTGGGCCGTCGTGCGCGCGAAGCTCAGGTGCGCGCGGACGCCATCCTGGCGGAGACGTACGGGCGACAGGCCGGCTACGAAGAGAAGAACGACCAGTGGGCGGACGCCGCTCGGTCCTGGGTGCGCGTTTGCCGCGCGAGCCCGACCAACGCCCACGCTCACGAGCGGGCCGCCAACGCGCTCGTCAAGTCGAACGGCGATCTGCACGAGGCCTCGCGCCTGGCGCAGCGAGCCTGTACGCTCGAGCCCGAGAACGCGGCCTTTCGCACCACGATGGCCAACGTCTACGTGGCGGCAGGGCTGATGCGGAACGCCCGGCGCGAGCTGGAGACAGCCGCCCAGCTTGCCCCCCAAGATGATACCATTCAGGCGATGCTCAAACGCGTGGGCAAGTCAGCGTAACGACTGAGCTCCACGTCTGCTGTCGAAGGAGTGCGCGCGGATGGAGAAGGTGATCGGCATCGATCTGGGGACGACCAACTCGTGTGTGGCCATCGTCGAGAACGGGGTCCCGACGGTCATCCCCAATCGCGGTGGGTACAAGACCACACCGTCGATGGTCGCGGTCACCGAGGCGGGCAAGCGCCTGGTGGGCCACATCGCCAAGCGGCAGGCCATCACCAACGCCGAGAACACGGTCTACGCGGCCAAGCGCCTCATCGGCCGGAAGTGGAACTCGCCGCAGGTGAAGAACGCGGTCGCGACCTCGAGCTACCGGATCGTGCAGGGCCCGCACGCCGACGTGCGCATCGTGCTGCGCGAGAAGGAGTACGGCGTCCCCGAGATCAGCGCGATGGTGCTCCAGGAGATGAAGCTCATCGCCGAGGACTACCTGGGCGAGGGGGTCACCAAGGCGGTCATCACCGTCCCCGCCTACTTCAACGACAACCAGCGCCAGGCCACCAAGGACGCCGGCGAGATCGCCGGGCTCGACGTCATCCGGATCATCAACGAGCCCACCAGCGCGGCGCTCTCCTACGGCTTCGGCAAGAACGTCGAGAAGACCATCGCCGTCTACGACTTCGGCGGGGGCACCTTCGACATCTCCATCCTCGAGATCGGCTCGAGCGCGGTGTTCAAGGTCATCGCCACGGCCGGCGACACCTTCCTCGGCGGGGAAGACGTCGACGCGCGGGTCATCGACTGGCTGGTGCAGGGCTTCAAGGAGGAGCACGGGATCGACCTGCGGCAGGACCGCATGGCGCTGCAGCGGCTGAAGGACGCGGCCGAGAAGGCCAAGTGCGAGCTCTCCAGCGTGCGCGAGACCGAGGTCAACCTCCCCTTCATCATCTCCAGCGGTCGCAACGAGGCCCTGCACCTGCAGCGCACTATCGACAGGAAGACGCTGGAGGAGCTCTCGGCCGACCTCATCGAGCGCACCGTCGACATCTGCAAACAGACCCTGGCCGACGCTCACCTCGAGAAGGAGGACATCGAGGAGGTGGTGCTGGTGGGCGGGATGACGCGCATGCCGAAGATCCAGCAGGCCGTCGCGGACTTCTTCGAGCGCGAGCCCTGCAAGGGAGTGCACCCGGACGAGAGCGTCGCCCTGGGCGCCGCCATCCAGGGCTCTGCCCTCACGGACGACAAGCAGGAGATGGTCCTGCTCGACGTGACCCCGCACGCCCTGGGGATCATGACCCAGGGGGGATACTTCGAGGAGCTCATCCCCCAGAACACGACCGTCCCGACTCACCGCACCAAGATCTTCACCACCAGCCGCGAGAACCAGACGGCGGTGAAGATCGTCGTCATGCAGGGGGAGAGCGAGCGCGCCGAGGAGAACGAGCTGCTCGGCGAGTTCATCCTCACCGGCCTGCGCCGCGCCCCCAAGGGGACGGTGGAGATCGAGGTCACCTTCGAGATCAATGCCGACGGCATCGTCAGCGTGCACGCCAAGGACCTGGAGACGGGCAAGGAGCAGTCGATCGAGGTCACGGCCTCGAGCGGCCTGACGCGCGACGAGATCAAGGACATGCTCGAAGGCGCGAAGGACTACATGGTCGAGCGGCGCTCGACCGAGGAGTTCGAGTCGGCCAAGCAGGAGGCCGAGCGGATCGTGGGCGAGATCGAGCGCCTCTTCCCGCAGGTGGAGCAGATCGTCGCTGCCAGCGACTTCGGACGGGACGCCATCGAGAAGGCGAGGGCCATCGTCACCAAGGCACGCGCCGCCATCGCCAAGCGGGACGTGACCGCCGTGAAGGCCGAGATCGAGGGCCTATCGCGCACCCACCGCATGTTCAAGGGCGTGGTGGCGAAGACGCACTGAGATGCCCGACGACCCCCCGAAGAAGCCGAGCGCTGGTCCCGCCGAATCGGGCGCCGACGAGAACGACCGGCCGACGGTGAACCCGCCGTTCGACGTCGAGGCCTTCGCCCGCCTGGCCTCCGGCCCGCAGCGCCGCTTCTCGACCGAGGCGCCGACGCAGCCTCCCCCGCCGGGTCACCCCGCCGTCGAGCTCCAGCAGGTTCGCGAGCAGCAGATCACGGTGACCAACGAGGTCGAGCTCGAGGCCGCTCGCGTCGCGTCGACGCTGCGCAGCCAGCCGCCCCCCGCACCCCCCAGCGCCCTGTCGATGGCCGACGCGCGCGCGCCCAGCTCGCCGACGGTGCCGGCGGTCGTCCCCCCCGGGCGGAGCATCACGCCCACCAGCATCGAGGCGGCGGTGCTGGGCGCCATCGGGTCCTCCGCGGGACCGGAGATCACCGAGCGGACCATCGACGATCCGCTGGCGGAGATGCGCGAGCGCTTCTCGCTCGGGGACTACACCGGCGCGCTGGAGATGTCGGAGCTCATTCTCGCCGAGGAGCCGGGCAACCTCGAGGCGGCCGAGTGCGGCGAGAACTGCCGGAGCGTGCTCGAGCAGATGTACGCGGCGCGCCTCGGGCCGCTCGAGCGAGTGCCGCTGGTGGTGGTGCCCCGCACGCAGATGCGATGGCTGTCGATGGATCACCGCGCGGGGTTCATCCTCTCGCTCATCGACGGCTCCTCCAGCGTCGAGCTGATCCTCGACGTGTGCGGCATGCCCAAGCTCGACGCGCTCCGCATCCTCCAGGAGCTCGTGCAGCAGAAGATCGTCGCGTTTCGCTGAGCGCTCGCCGCCCCTTCGGCCCTAACGCAGAAACCGCGAAGCGCAAGTGAAAGTTCTACGCGTGGCGTGCGGCTTCGCGTGGCCGTTTTGCGCGTTGCACGTGCACTTCGAGGAAGCTACACCCTGGGGAAGCGAATGGATGGTCGCACGCAACAAGCGCAGGAGCTGCGTCGCCAGATTGAATGGACGCTGGCACGCGCGGTCGACCCCAGCGACGTCCTCCCGATGCTCCATCGCCTGGCCCGGCTCGCGGCGGACGGCTCGGACGAGAACCTCTTCGCGCACCTTCACCTGGCCGAGCTGCTCGTGGAGCGAGACCCCTGGCGCGCAGCTCTGTACGCCAGACGGGTGCTGGCTCACCGGCCCGACGACGACCGCGGGTGGGCCACCCTGGCGCTCTGCCAGACCCTCCTCGGCAACTACCGCTTCGCGGTGAGCGCGTATCACCACGCCCTGACGAGCGCGCCGAAGAACCCCTGGTACGCGCACAACCTCGGGCACCTGCTCGACGTCGCGCTGGGTCGTGCGCGGGACGCCGTGGGGTGGCTCAAACGCGCCTACCAGAGCGCCGCGTACAGCGGCGAGGTGGCAGCGAGCTACGCGCACGCCCTGGCGCGCGTCGGTCGCATCGCCGAGGCCCGGAAGGTGCTCGGGCGCGCCATGAAGCGCACCGCCTCCCGCGAGCACACGGCGATGCTCAAGTGGCTGGAGCAGGGCGCTCCCGCCGACAAGGATCACCCCCTGCCCCGCCCCGCGCCCGTGCTGACGACCCGCGAGCGCGCCCCGGAGAAGGAGAAGGAGGACGAAGCTCCCCCGCGCTCGCGCAAGCGGGAGGAGGCGCCGTCACGGCGCCAGATCCGCTCCCCGCTCGTCGCCGAGCTCGACGCCGTCCTCGCCCGCGGGCTCGCCAGCCTGCCGCTCGACGCCAAGCAGCGGGCCCGCGCCAAGGCCCTCGCCCGCGACGCCCTGTCCTATTTCTCCCGCCCGACCGGGGCACGCGGAGGTGCCGCGGTGCAGGCCGTGGCCGCAGCAGTGGCGTATGCCATCGTCTACGTCGACCACGTCCCGCTGACCCAGGCCGAGGTGGCAGCGTGTTTCCGCGTGGGGGTGGCCAGCCTGCGGGTCCGTTTCAGCGAGCTGCGGGCCCACCTCGATCTCATGCCGGGCGACGCCCGGTACGCCACCCTGCGGCGTCGATAGACCAAATAGCGCTCTCTGGCGAAATCTTCGGCGCCTCCAGGGCGAAGGAGTGGGATGGACTCGCGTGCATCTCTCCCCCGACCAGGTTAGCCAGAGGAAGCCATGCGCAAGGCCCTGCTTCTCGTCCCGCTCCTCGCGGCGTTCCCCGCCGCGCTCCTCTTCCCTGCCGTGCCCGCTCACGCCCAGGGCACCGCTCCCACGGCCACCGTCCCCGCCGTTGCCCCTGCGCAGCTGACAGTCCCGCCCCCGCCTCCGGTGAGCGACCCGATGCTGACGCCCGTGCCCGCGCCGAAGAGGGTGGTCTCGTCGTGGCAGGAGGCCTTGACCTACCTCCGGGCGCGCTCGACCGATCTCAAGACCGCCCTCGACCAGGTGCTTCAGGCCGAGGCGACCACGCGCATCGCTCTCGCGCAGTACCTGCCCAGCATCCAGGGGACGGGCCAGTTCACCCACCAGATCGTCACCAACCAGCTGGCTTCGTCGGGGATCGGCTTCAACGGGAGCGGGATCACGCAGACCAACACCGTCCCTCTGCCCAACACGTGGAACGGGAACGTCCAGGTCCAGCAGAGCATCTTCAACGCCCAGCAGTTCGACCAGATCAGCATCGACGAGCTGGGGGAGACCGCGAGCCGCCTCTCGGTGGAGGACGAGAAGCGGACGCTCGCCCTCAGCGTGGCCAACCAGATCGTGAGCGTGGTCACGGCCGAGCGCAGCGCGGAGATCAACCGCGTGGGGCTCAAGGTCGCCCTCGAGCAGCTGGAGATCACCAAGCGCAAGCAGGCCCTGGGGGCTGCGAACGGGCTGGACGTGGTGCGGGCGCAGCAGAACGCGGCCAACGCGCGCGCGACGCTGGTGACGGGGGACGAGACGCTGCGCGAGGCCCGCGAGTCGCTGGGGCTCGCGCTGGGCATTCCCGAGGAGACCGGCGTCGCTCCCAACGTGGACATGGCGGGCCTCACCCAGAGCGCCATCGCCTCCTGCAACGTCGTGGGCGACGTGGACCAGCGGGCGGACGTCGCCGCGGCGCGGACGAAGCTCGACGTCGCGAAGCGCAACCTGCGCAACGTCTGGTACTCCTTCCTGCCGACCGTCACCGCGCAGAGCACCGTCAACGCCAACTCGCCGGCGTCCACGGGATATCCCAACCCCACCTGGAACGTGCAGGGCATCCTCTCCGTCCCCTTGTGGGACGGGGGTGTCCGCTACGGCACCATGCGAAACGCGCAGGCGGCCGAGGACATCGCGGCGCAGACGCTGGAGTCGCTGCGGCGACAGGCCATCATCCAGGTCGAGCAGGCGCAGCGTCAGCTGACCGTCGCCGAGCTGTCCGACAAGGTCGCGACCGAGCAGCGCGACCTCGCGGCGCAGAACGACCTCATGACGCAGACGGCGTACACCGTCGGCCAGGGGACGAGCCTGGAGCTGGTCACGGCCTCGGAGGCGCACCGGCAGGCGGAGCTCAACCTCGCCCTGAGCGACTTCAGCGTGGTCAAGGCGCGGATCCTCGCGGTCCTGGCGCTGGCGACGTGCCCCTGGTGAGGCGCGCCGCTCACCCGTGCGGAGCGGCGCTGTCCCAGCCGCTGACCATGGCCAGGTTGCACAGGGCGAGGTTGTAATCCATGAGCGCGGTGATGTGCTGCACGCGGGCGTTGATGTACGAGCGCAGCGGGAAGATGAGGGCGTCCTCGGCCCACGTCCCCAGGTCGATGTGGTCCTGCACGGTGGAGATCCACTGCTTGGTCAGGTGCTCGGCCTTGTCCCACGTCTCCTCGCGGGCCTTGGCCTCGACCGCGTCGGCGTAGGCCTTCTCCACCTCGAGCTCGGCGTTGCCGAGCGCCAGCCGCTCGAGCGCGCGCGTCTCCTCCAGCTGCGCCTCGGCCTGCTGCGTGCGCGCGGCCTGCGGGAGGAGGTCCAGGCTCCAGCGCATGCCGAAGCCGAAGTAGTAGTAGAAATGGTTGAAGCCGTCGCTGGCCCACAGGTTGTTCTGCGACACCGCGTTCGGCGTGGAGATGAAGTCGGCCCCCAGGCCCAGGCCGAGGTCGGGAAAGAGCCTGGCGCGGTTGTAGTCGACCATCGCCTTGCGCGCGACGATGCCCGCGCGCGCCATGTTCACGTCGGGTCGCAGGATGCGCGCAGCCTCGAGGTACTGCGCGATGTCGACCAGCGGACGATCGGGCCTCCTGAGCGGCTCGTCCACGATGTCGAACCCGGTCTCGACCCCCGTCAGGAAGCGCAGCCCCGCCAGGGCGTAGGCCTCGCCCTTGGGGGCCTGGAGCGCCTGCGCCAGGAACTCCTGCTTGGACGTCTCCATGGTGAGGCGGTTGATGTCGCTCACGCCGCGGTCGCCCCTCGCGATCCGGTCCTTGATGCCCTGGATCCCCTTGTCGATGCGCTGGATGACGTCCTTCGCGATGTAGGCCGCGTCCCGGGCGAGGAGCAGACCGTAGTAGGCGCGCCGCACGTCCATGCGCATGATCTGACGCCAGCGCTCCATGTCCCACTCGGAGACGCGCACGTTGGCCTCCGCGGCGTCGAGCGAGGAGCCGATCTTCCCGAACGTGTAGAGGGGGACCGTGCCGTTCACGCCGAACTGCAGGAACGGCTGCAGGTTGTTCAGCCCGGAGATGTCCCGCGAGGTGAGGGTGCTCTGCGGAAAGAGGACGGTCCCGGTGAGCGGCGGAATGACCCCGAACTGCGACCCGGCGTTCCACTGGAACCACGGCGTCCACCGCGTCTCCTCCAGCTGCGCGTGCGTGAAGGCCAGGCGGGCGCGCGCGGCCCAGAGGTTCGGGAAGTTGCGGTCGGCGAGCGCCAGGCTCTCCTCGAGCGTGTACTGGTGGGGCCGGATGGTGGGGCGCGCCATCATCGGAGCCACGTCGTCCAGGGAGGAGGGGGCGGCGGAAGGATCGGCGGCGCGCGCGGGGCCGGCGGCGAGGGCAGCCGCCGCAGCGCACGCGAACGATGACGAGCACCACCTCCGGAGCATCACGCTGCGCCCTTATAACGCGGAGGGCCACGAGGCGCGAACAGGTATCGCGGGGCGCCCGTGCCGTCAGGTCTCCCGGTGACGCTTGAGGAGACGCCGGAAGTTGGAGCGGTCGAGGCCGGCGCGACGCGCGGCCTCGGACATGTTGCCGCCGGTCTGGCGGAGAAGCTCGCCCGTGTAGGTCTCGTCGAAGAGCGCCACCAGCCGCCCCTTCGCCTCGGCGTAGGGCAGCCTGGCGAGATCGATCAGAACCGCGCGCCCCACCTCGATGCCCTCCTTCGCGCGAGCGAGGTGCTCGAGCCTCCGCGCCCTCTCCGTCAGGCGCCGGTGCTCGGCAGCCCTGACGACGGCGTGGGCGACCGCCTCGCTCGAGTGAAAAGGCTTGGTCAGAAAGTGGTAGGCGCCCGCCTTCATCGCGGCCACCGCGGAGTCCACGTCCGTGGGCGACGTCATCAGGATGACCTCGCAGGGCGCGCCGGCGGACCGGATCCGCGCCAGGACCTCGAGTCCACCGCCGGGCGTCATCGCGTCGACCAGCGCCACGTCCGGCGCCGTCCGCTGGACGTACGCCAGCGCCTGCGCGGCGTCCTCGGCCACGCCCACCTTCATCCCGTGGGACTCGAGGACACGTGCGAGGTTGCGCCGCACCGCGGGCTCGTGGTCTGCGACCAGCACGTGAACGGGACGCGTCTCGTCGGCGGGCGCAGGCGGCGAGCCGACCGTGAGGGGGCTGGTGCTCGGGGCGGTCACCGCTTCGAGGGTAAACCCGGGTGTGCTCCCTTGGCCAACGGCAGCACACCGGCGGCCGCGAGCACCTTGCGGGCCAGCGTGGCGTGGGGCCGCGACGTCACCTGCTCGACGGGTACCGCCTCGATGGCCTCGTAGTCGGCTCCCGGCAGCGTCCACCGGCGGGCTCGACCCATCGGCGCGAGGAACACCCGGACGTGCAGGCGCCTGTGCGAGAGCACGTGGACCACCTCGGGTCCCGGCCGGAGCGCGGCCGGAGCGACGCCGAGCATCGAGGCCAGCGCCGCGGGGTCATCGCCGTCCGCGGCGGGGGGCTCCCACAGACCGCCGAAGAGCACCCCCGTGCGACGCCGGGCCAGGACCACACGGGAGCCGGACGTCACGACGAGCGAGACCCGGCGCACGTCGAGCGGTCTGCTCCTGGACGACGGGTGTGGCAGCTGCGCGGCGATGCCGCGAGCCCTGCCCAGGCAGTGCGCCGCGACTGGGCAGCCCGCGCAGCCCGGGTCCTTCGGCGTGCACACCATCGCCCCGAGCTCCATCAGCGCCTGGTTCCAGTCGCCTGGGGACCCCTCCACCGCGGACACCAGCCTCTCGGCGAGCGACCACACCCTGGCGGCCCCTGCTGCGCTCTTGACGTCCTGTTCCAGGGCGAAGAGCCGCGCCAGGACCCGTGCCACGTTGCCGTCGACCAGCGCCGCGCGCTTGCCGAAGGCGATGCTCGCCACCGCCCCCGCCGTGTACGCCCCGATGCCCTTCAGTCGCCTCAACTCGGCGGCCTCCTCGGGGAGGCGACCGCCCAGATCGCTCGCGACGGCCTTGGCCGCCGCGTGGAGCATCCGTGCGCGCCGGTAGTACCCGAGCCCACTCCAGAGCGCGAGGACCTGCTCCTCCGGCGCCTCGGCCAGGCTCATCACGTCGGGCAGCTCGCGCAGGAAGCGCTCGTAGTAGGGCAGGACTGTGTCGACGCGCGTCTGTTGCAGCATCGTCTCGCTCACCCAGATGGCATAGGGGTCCCGGCTCCTGCGCCAGGGGAGGTCACGGCGTGACCGCTGGTACCAGGAGAGAAGGTCGGCGCAGAGCGCGCGCACGACCCCGTCCGGAGGCGACGCGGGAGGAGCCGCAGGGCGTGCAGGTGAGCGCATGGGAGAGAGGTGCCGTCAGTGAAGTGGATAGGGAGAGCGAACGCCTCGGGAAAAGGTGTGTGTTGCAGGCATTGAGCTATCCTTGGGAGCCTGGGAGATGAGCGAACAAAGAGCCCGACCTCTCCCGCACGACGCGTCTCCCGACGAGGAGAAGACGACGACCGTGCGGCCGCCGTTCGACCCGGAGGAGTACGCCCGGGAGAGCGACTCGAAGATCCGCATCGAGGCCAGCCCGCCCTCGGCGCGCCCGACGGCGCCGCCACCCCCGGGCTTGCCCCAGTACACGCCGGGGCTCGCCAGCGGGACGATGCACTCGCTCGGATCGGTGAGCTCCGACGCCGTCCCCGCGCTCGCGATGGCCGAGGAAGACCTCGCGTGGTTCGATCTCCCCAAGGTCGCGCGGGCGCTCATCCTGTTCATCGATGGGCAGTCCACGCTGGGCGCCATCTGCGTCCGTGCAGGGCTCGCGCTCGACGCGGCGATGGCGGCCTGCCACGAGCTCGAGCGCCAGGGCATCGTCACCTTGCGGCGGTGACCGAGTAGCGCAGGGTGAAGGCGCCCTGATCGTTCGGGGACTGCCCGTCCACCACCACCCAGTACGATCCCGCGTCCAGCGTGGTCACGAGCGTCGTCGCGCGCGCGCGGTCCACCTCGGCGCTGCAGGCCAGCTGGACACCGCCGCTCACACCCGAGGCGTCGCCGCAGGACTTGCGCAGTGAGAGGAGCGCGTCGAAGCCCGCCGCCGTCAGCTCGAGCTTCACCCGCCCGCGAGCGGCGAGCTGGACGCGAAACACGCGGTCGGGACCGCTGCCCACGAAGGCGCGATCGCTGCACGAGGTCGTGAAGCGGTCGCCGGCCCCCGCCGTCGTCCCGCCCGTCGCGTGGTTCTCGACCAGCAGCGGCGCCGACGCGCAGGCCGCGACCTGCGGCGCGAGGTCCTGCAGCGTCCACACGAGGGCGAACCGCCCGAGCGCGTCGCGGGTCGCGCCGTCGACCCCGACGAAGTACGTGCCGGGTCCCAGCACCTCGTCCAGCCCGGGACCGCACGCCACCTCGGCGCTCCGGTCGCCGCATCGTCGCCACGCCACGAGCACGTGCGGCGCCTCCTCGGCCTGCAGCGACGCCTGGAGCCGGGACCGTCGCGGGACGTCCAGGCGGTAGACCACGTCGGCCGCGCCCGCCCCGCCGCAGCTCGCCGAGAGGTCGTCACGCGCCGCAAAGGTGTCGCCCGTGGTGGTGCCGCCCGCCCCGCTCAGCGGCATCGCGTCGCCGCACCCATCCCCTGGCGCGCCGCTGCCCGCCGGCGGCAGCGTCTCCAGCGACAGGGTGTAGCGGCCCGCCGACTCGCGCTCGCGCGCGTCCGCGAAGACGGTGTATCCGCCCGGCTCGAGCACGCCCGTGATGGCCGCGTCGTGGCTGCTCGGGAGCGACTCGCCGCACGCCGACTCGCTCGCCGGATCGCTGCACGCACGCCGCACGTGGACCACGGGCGCGACCTCGTCGGAGTGCTCCACCAGACGGACGCGCGCCCGCGAGGCGAGCTCGAAGCGCCACGGGGAGTCCTCGCCCGGCGCCCCGCCGCCGCAGCTCGCCTCCGCGTCGTCGGCCGCGCCCTCGGTCGTCCCCGCCACCACCGCCCCCGGCGCCAGACGGGGCGCTCGCTGGCAGGCGTCCGACAGCGCGACCACGTCGGAAGTGGCGACCGTCAGCTTGTAGCTGCCCGACTCCTGGTTGTAGCCGTCGACGAACACGAAGTACTTCCCGGGCTCGAGCACCCGCTCGATGTGCGAGCGGTTGCGGCCGCCGGTCGGCGAGTCGTCGTTGCACTCGACCTCGGCGTTCTCGTCCGCGCAGTCGTCCTTGCGGATGTAGAGGACCGAGTCGAAGCGCGCGTCCACGTCCACCACCACCCGCTGCCGGCGTGGCACCTCGAGCACGTAGACCATCTCGCGCGCGTCGCTGTGCTCGCAGGAGCCCGAGTTGAGGCTTTCGCCGGTGCGCGTCGACCCGCTCACCGTGCCCGCGGCCAGGGGCAGCGGCGACTCGCACGTGCCCGCCGCCTGCAGCGCCGCCGGCTCGTGCGCGGCCGCCGCCGGGCCGCCCGCACCCACGCCCCCCGCCCAGGTCGCCACCACCCACCGGCCCGCGCCGGCCGCCATCCTCACCACGAGGACGTACGCGTCGGCGCCGTCGACGCAGGCCCGCAGCACGGCCTGCGGCTCGTTCGTCGTGTCGTGGGCGATCGCCTGCCCGTGCGCGTCGCGCAGCGTGGCGTCGATGTCGCGCACCCCCTCGCCGCCGAAGGCCACGACCGTGGTGCAGCCGGCCGGGAGGTCCAGCGACACCTGGGCCTCCTGGCCCTCTGCCAGCGAGCCCTCGTGGATCGGCCCCACCTCGGCCAGGCCCATGGCGGCGAGCGCGTTGTGCACGGCGACGAAGCGCGGCTCGAGGGCGCCCGAGCCCGCCTCGTGCGTCGCCGAGCACGCCACGAAGGAGACCGCAGACAGCGCCAGGCAGGCCGCGATGCGCGGACCAGGTCGGAGAGTGCGCATCTATCGGTAGGGGTTGCGCGAGATGTCGTCGGGCACGGCCGCGGCCGTCGCCGTCGGCGGGGCCGCGGGAGGCGGGGCGATGGCGGGAGGCGGAGCAGGCGCCGGCACCTCGCGCGTGGGGGCGGGCGCGGCACGCGACGAGGGCCGCCAGCCGCCGCGCGGGATGAAGACCGTCGAGGCCATCGGCGCGGTCGTCGCCGGAGCGAAGGACGCGTCGGCCGACGGCGTCGCCGCCGCGGCGATCGAGGGGAGGGGCGGGGTGCTGGAGATGGAGGACGCCGGCGGCGCGGGCTGCGGGCTCGCGGCGGCTTGCGGGGATGGAACCGGTGCGGCCTCGGCTGCCGGGCGGAACCCCTTCGGCAAGAAGACCCACGCCGCCGCGCCCGCCGCCACCACGACCACGGCCACCCAGGGCCACAAGGGCGCGCGCCGCCGCGGCGGCTCGGAGACCGGCGCAGGGGCGGCAGCGACCGGGGGTGTGACCTCCGGCGGCGGCTTGTTGGAGATGACCGCCGAGGTCACGCTGGAGACGCTCGTCACGCCGGACACCGCCGACACCGCCGAGACGCGCGACACGCTGGACGGGGTGTGATCGGGCTTGCCCTCCACCCGCGTGACCGCCGTCGCCTCCGGCGCGATCGCCGGCTCGTGCCCGTGCCGGCTCGGCTCGCTGCGCGCGAGCCACGCGCGCACCACGTCGCGCTGCTGGCTGATCTCCGTGCCGAGGACTGCCTCCAGGTGCTGCGCCACGTCCTTGTGCGTCCCCAGCGCGCCCACGACGCGCGACGCCCGCTCGAGCGCGTCCGCGAACTCCGCCGCCGTGGCGTAGCGCTTGCTGCGGTCCCGCTCGAGCGCCTTGGCGACGACCGCCTCGAGCGCCGCCGGGATGGTGGGGGCGGCGCTGCGGACGGGGGGGATGGGATCGTTCAGGACGCGGTTGAGCGTGTCGGCCTCGCCGTCGCCCTTGAAGAGCCGCCGGCACGCCAGCACCTCCCACAGCACGATGCCCGCCGCGAAGATGTCGGCACGCCGATCGATGTCCTTGCTCCCCTTGGCCTGCTCGGGCGCCATGTACGCCAGCTTGCCCTTGAGCTGCCCGGTCCGCGTGGTGGAGAGCTTGCTGGTCGCCCGGGCCACGCCGAAGTCGCTCAGGCGCGAGCTGCCGTCGACGCCGACCAGGACGTTCTGCGGCGAGATGTCCCGGTGCACGACGCCGAACGGACGCCCGTCGTCGTCCTTCAGCTCGTGGGCGGCGTCGAGCCCCGCGAGCATGTCGATGACCACGCGGAGCCCCACCTTGACGGGCAGGCGCGCGCCGGTCTGCGCCGAGCGCGCGAGCAGGCGGCCCAGCGTGTCGCCCTCCACGTACTCCATGACGATGTAGTAGCCCTGGTCGCTCTGGCCGATCTCGAGGATGGGCACGACGTTGGGGTGGTGGATGCGCGCCGCCAGCCGCGCCTCCTCCAGGAACATCTCGATGAACTCCGGCTCGCGCGCCAGGTGCGGGTGCAGCCGCTTGATGGCGACGAAGCGCTGGAAGCCGCCGACGCCGGACAGGCGCGCGAGGAACACGGTCGCCATCCCGCCGGTCGCGAGCTCCGCGACCAGCTCGAACCGATCGAGCTTCCTCGCCTCCCCCTCGACGGCGATGAGCTTGCTCAGGGGACCTCCTCCGCCGGCAGCGTCATGTCCCCATTATGGCACCCGCGCAGCTAAAACGTCCCCCTCAGCGCGGCCTGCCCGAAGCCGAGGGCTGGCTCGAGTGTGAAACCGGTCTGCGGAGGAGGCTCGCCGCGCGGCGCTTCGTGCGACCACTGCGTCAGGAACAGCCCGATCACGACGGTCACGACCGCGACGCCGCCCGTCGCTGCCAGCAGAATGTTCGTCCGTCGCTGCGCGTCGAGGCCCTGCTGGTACTGGGGGCAGCTCGTCCCCTGCCCCACACAGTCGGCCCGCACCGCGGCCGTGCCCGGGTTCTTCTGGGCGTCGAGCCCCGACCAGATGGTCACGCCCGCCCCCGCCGCCGTCAGCCCGGCGCCGACGAGAAAGACGGCGGGGCCGAGCGGCTTCGAGCTGGCGGGAGCAACCGGCGCGGGGGCCGGCGGGGCGGCGGGCTTGACGGGGACGGGCGGCGGCTCGACCGCGAGCGTCTGGGTGCCGCCCGCTCTCGCCTGCACGCTGACGTGACGGGTGCGCCCCTCGCCCCAGCCGAGGACCAGCTCGTGCGTACCGGGCTCGACGAAGAACCGCGTGTCGCGGAGCTTGTCGCTGACGACCACCTTGTCGTCCACCACGACGTTGCACTCGAGCGGCGAGGTGACGTGCAGCTCGAACACCTTCGGCCGGGCCTCGGCGATGGTGTCGTCCGCGAGCTTCGTCAGCCCGGCGTCGCCGGGGTAGCGGCGCTGCCCGATGGCCGACAGGGTGGCGGCGCGCGCGAGCTGACCGCCCTCGCGCCGCGCGCGGATGGCCTTGCGCAGCTCCTCCGGCTTGGGCGCGGCGAAGAACGCGTTCTCGAAGTGGGTGGCGGCGGCGTCGAAGCTCCGGGCGACGTACGCGCGGATGCCGAGGTCGTCCTCCTGCTCGGCGAACTGGACCTGCTCGGGCGAGACGTCCGCAGCACGCGCCGCCCCGGCCCGACCGAGCGACCCCAGCGCGCAGATGCCGAGGACCGCCAGGGCGCGACGCCTACCTGGATGGCGACGCATGAGCCTCACGATCGCAGGCCGGGCGAGGGCCGGTCAACTCGTGATTCGTGGTCCGCAGAGAGCGCCCGCGATAGACTGCAGCGGCGCGATGCCCTTCCCCCGGTCCCCCCGCCGCGCATGGAGGCGCACCGCCACCGCGCTGGGCGCGCTCTCGGCCGCCGCCGCGCTGCTCGGGGTCGCCGCGTGGGTGGGGTGCTCCATCTACGATCCGTCGCTGCTCCTGCCCGCGCCCGAGGCGAGCACCGACGCCGCCGACACGGGACCGGTCACGGTCGAGGCCGGGACGGACGCCGACGCCGCGCCGCCCCCCTGCCCCGAGGTGTTCCCTCCCACCAAGCCCGCCGCCGACGATCCCTCCGACGCCGGCGATCAGGCCTTCGTCGTGGCCCTGCACACGCTCGACCTCGGCATCCGCACCGACGGCGGCGCGCCGCCCCTCTTCGGCTACGACCTCGACCAGGTGTTCACCTGCTGCGACGGCGGCCCCAGCTCCTGCACGCCGCCCGTGGTCGGCAACCACTGCGACGAGAGCGCGGGGCGCGACAACTCGGGCGGCCAGCTCATCGCCAACCTCGCGCTGCTCGATCCGACGGTGTTCAACGCCACCACCATCAGCGAGCGCCTGCAGGACGGCGTCTACTCGCTGCTCATCCAGATCCAGAGCTACAACGGACAGCCCAA